>MDSW01023392.1_pt1 | contig 37439 bp, 32 predicted proteins | sample 811171 | NCBI WGS metagenome assembly MDSW01 (sample SAMN05326641, study PRJNA326480) | marine metagenome | isolation source: seawater | place: Atlantic Ocean: North West | collected 2012 | reverse complement strand
TTTCGATAAGTTAGAAAAAAACTATAAATTAATAAAAAATGGAGAGGGGATAAATGACAATAAATTTTAAAACACCAGATATTAGAGAACTGAAACCAAGAATACTCGTTCTTGGAGTAGGTGGAGCAGGAGGAAATGCGATTAATGGAATGATCGATTCAGGTTTGCAAGGAGTAGAGTTTGTTGCAGTTAACACTGATGCTCAAGATTTAAAAGAAAGTAGAGCAAAAGCAAAAATTCAAATTGGGCTTAATTTAACAAAAGGTTTAGGTGCAGGAGCTAAAATTGATATAGGTCAAGCAGCAGCCGATGAGTCATTGAATGAAATTGTAAATCTTTTACAAGGTGCAAATATGGTATTCATAACTGCAGGAATGGGCGGAGGAACAGGAACGGGATCTGCGCATGTAATTGCAAGAGCAGCTAAAGAATTAAATATTTTAACTGTCGGAGTAGTTACACTTCCATTTTTATATGAAGGACCATCTAGAATGAGAAGAGCCCAACAAGGTTTAGAGGAATTAAGAAAACATGTCGATACTATAATAGTAGTTCCAAACCAAAATTTATTTAAAATCGCAAGTGACCAGACAACTTTTGAGGAGTCTTTTGCTTTATCAAATGATGTTTTGCTTCATGGAGTTCAAAGCATAACAGATCTAATGGTAAGACCAGGGTTAATAAATTTAGATTTTGCAGATGTAGAAACAGTTATGAGTTCTATGGGTAAAGCAATGATGGGTACTGGGGAGTCTGAAGGTGAAGGAAGGGCTTTAAAAGCTGCTGAAATGGCAATAACAAATCCATTAATTGATGATTATACTCTTAAAGGCGCAAAAGGTTTGTTAGTTAATATCACGGGTGGAAAAGATTTAAAATTATTTGAGGTAGATGATGCTGTAAACAAAGTTAGATCAGAAGTAGACCAAGAAGCTGAATTAATAATTGGTGCAATTACAGATGAGAAACTTGAAGGTAAAATGAGGGTATCTATTGTTGCGACAGCTTTAGATGGTCAACAGCCTGAAGCAAAATCTGTTATAAATATGGTTCATCGAATTCAAAATAGAAATACTGGATATTCCGATTTCACAAACCCTAGTAATGCAACTTCATTTAATTTTAATGAAAACAACGTTAATACTGCAACAAACGGAGCTAATGCGTTAAAATTAGAGAACGAGGTAATGATAGATACATCTATCAAAGAAGAAAGTATTAGGGATATAAATAATCAATATAATGAAGAGATACTTAACAATCAAAATGAGGTTACAGAAAATACACTAGAGGATACTAAAAAAGACCATCATGATACCATTTCTTCTTCAAATGGTTTAGAAAATTTTGTTTTAGACGAAGAAACAACTCCAGAACTATTTGACAGTGACGAAGATAATAATAGCGATCAAGAGTTTACCTCATTCAATTCTAGCAATGAAAAAAAAGAAGAGGAGGATGAGCTAGAAATTCCAGCATTTTTGAGAAGACAGAAAAATTAATGCTCTTCAAGAAAATAAATGAGTGCCATCATAAATTCGGAAAAAGAACATTTTCCGGTATTACTAAATGAATTAGTAAATATTATTTCCCCTCATTATGATGGCACTTTTATCGATTGTACTTTTGGTAATGGCGGGGATTCTAAAAAAATTCTAGAGCATAAAGGAAATAATATTTTAGCAATAGATCGCGACGAAGATTGCAAAAAAAAAGCACTATTTTTTAAAAAAAAAATTTAATAAAAGATTTAATTTTCACAACATAAAATTTGCTAATTTAAATGAAATAAAATTTCAAAAAAATAAACTCAAAGGTGTTATATTTGATCTTGGTTACTCATTAGATCAAATCAATAATTTATCTAAGGGTATTTCATTTAAAAGTACTGGGAAATTAAATATGCAAATGGGACTAAATAATTTTTCTGCTCATCAAGTAATAAATGAATTACCATACGAAGATTTATGGAAAATTTTCAAATATTTTGGAGACGAAAAATTTTGTAAACCTATAGCAAAAAGAATAACCTTCCAAAGAAAAATTAAAAATATTAAAACTGAAGATTTGATAAAAATTATTAATTCAACCAAAAAAAAAATTTTGGGAAAATAAATAATGCTACAAAAGTTTTCCAATCCATAAGAATTTTTGTTAATGAGGAAATCTCTCAACTTATAAATGGTTTAATAAATGCCTACAATTTATTACCTAAAGGAGGAATAATTGCAGTAATTTCATTTCATTCTATAGAGGACAAAATAGTGAAATTTTTCTTTAAGGAATTTTCACAACACAAAAATTTATCTAGATATTATCCAGAAGCTAAAAAAAATGAAAATAAATTTAAAATATTAAATAAAAAGCCAATAATTCCAGGCCAAGATGAAATTAAAGCAAATCCTCCATCACGTTCAGCTAAGTTGCGTTGTGCAGTAAAAGTTGGCACTAACTCCGATTTTATAAGTTTCAAAAATAAGTTTAATTATTTAATTGAAATTGAGAATTTATCTAAAAAATTATGATAAGACTAATTATTTTATTCCTTATATTTTTATTGATTTTATCAACTACTGTCACAAAAAATTCTACAAAAAAATTAGATAAAGAAATTTTTCAATTAGATGAAAATATAAGGTTATTAAGAAATAAATATGATTTAATTCAATTAGAATATAACTATTTGTCATCTCCTAGTAGACTAAATAAGTTGGGTGAGAAATATTTTAAAGATATATTTATTAACAAAGATATAAAAAAATTTGGAAAAATAATGATTGATCCAAACAAAAATATTATAAATCAAATTCAAATCAATGAAGAATAACAAAAAAATTGTTATTGAGGACTCTTATCAAGAGTTTAATTTAAATAAATCTAGATCACAAATAAACTTTTCTTTCAATAGATCTTCATTTATTTTATTTTTATTTTTTTTAATTTTTATTATTTTTTCTTTAAAAGTGCTTTATTTTGGTTCGATTCAAGTAGATGACAATATTAAGCCCATAATAAAAGAAAATTTTAGGTCAGACATAATTGATAGAAACGGACAGATACTAGCAAAAAGTATTTTAACTACCAATATTGGAATCGATCCAAAGAATGTAATTAATAAAGAAAAATTATTGCTTAATCTAAAAATAATATTTCCTAATAAGAACTTTGAAAAGATAAAAAAAAAATTAAATGGACAAAAGTTTTTTTATTTAGAGAAGAAAATTAATCCAATTAATTATGAAAAAATTTTTTTATTAGGCGATAAATCTTTTAGAGAAGAAACAAAAATAACAAGAATTTATCCGCAAAGTAGTTTGTTTAGTCATGTATTAGGCCAAATAGATGATAATAATAATGGAATATCTGGTATTGAAAGATCATATGACTATGAATTAAGATCATCAGAGGATCAATTAATTTTAACAGTTGACACAAACATTCAACATTTAATTAGACAAGAATTAATATATTTTGAGGATATCTTTAATTTTAAAGGGAGTTCATCTGTTTTAATGGATATTCATACCGGTGAAATTTTATCCATGGTTTCTTTGCCTGATTTTGATCTAAATAAAAGACAGGAAATATCAGATTTAAACTTTATTAATAGAGCAACTAAAGGAGTTTATGAATTTGGATCAGTATTTAAAACATTCACTTTAGCAGCAGCATTGCAGGAGAAAATATTAAATATAGATACCCAATTTGAAAACCTCGAAAAAAAAATTTGGTGTGCAGGAAATCCAATATCTGAGTACGATGATGATATTCCATCTAATTTAACAGCTCAGGAGATATTAATTAGATCTGGAAATATTGGATCTGTAAGAATTGCTCAAAAACTTGGCATAGACAAATTTAAAAATTTTTTGATAAAACTTGGTCTGTTAAATAAGTTAGATTTTGATATTCAAGAGGTTGGAGATCCAGGAAGCTTAACTTGGGGAAAGTGTAAATTAGCAACTACTTCATTTGGCCATGGTATTACAACAACACTAATTAATCTTGCTAAAGCATATGCAATAATTTCAAATGGGGGTACAGATATTGAACCTACACTTATTAAAAAGAAAGAAAATAGAGAAAAAAAAAAACGTATTTTAGATAAAAAAGTTTCTGAACAATTAAATTTAATTTTAAGGAAAGTAGTATCCTCAAAAGAGGGAACAGCTGGTTTTGCAAATATTTCTGGTTATGAGGTTGGTGGAAAGACTGGAACTGCTCAGAAAGTTTTAAATGGAGATTATACAAAAGAAAAAGTAAATACATTCGTATCTATTTTTCCCTCATCTAAACCAAAGTTTGTTTTAATAATACTTCTAGACGAACCTAAGCCTAACAAAGAATATATTTACGAGTATAAAGATGGAAGTAATTTTAAATATAAAGGAAATAGCAGAAATACAGCTGGTTGGACCTCAGTTGAGGTTGCGGGAAAAATTATTGAAAAAATTGGACCAATTCTAGCCACAAAATATTAACATTCTTTAAAAATGAAAATTAAAAAAATATTTAAAAATCTAAAAAAAAAATACTCTGAACATAGTTTTAAAAACATTAATTTAGATAGTAGGAGATGCCAAAAAGGTGATATTTTTTTTTCAATTAAGGGGACGAAATTTGATGGAAGTAGATTTATTAATGATGCTATAAATAATGGGGCAAAGACAATTGTGTCTAATTCTAAATTTACAGGTTTTAAGGATAAAGTTTTATATATATATAGTATTAATCCTAAAAAACAATTACTACAAACATTATCTAAATTAAACGATAACACTTATTTTGATTTTGCAGCTGTAACTGGAACAAATGGCAAATCCTCAATTGCAAATTTTTACATGCAAATTTTAAATATTTGCAAAATAAAATCAGCATCTATTGGTACTCTAGGAGTTGATTATGGTAAAAAAATAAACAAATTAGAAAATACAACTGTAGATCCAATAACATTAAACCAAAAACTTTTAAATTTAAAAAAAAATAAAATAAAAAAAATTATTTTAGAAGCATCTTCGCATGGATTAGATCAAGGAAGATTAGATAACTTAAAATTTTCAATTGGTATTTTCACTAATTTATCTAGAGATCACCTTGATTATCATAAAAATTATAAAAATTATTTTAATTCCAAAATGATTTTATTTAATAAATTAATGAAACAAAAAGGATTAGCAATTTACGATAGTGATACAGATGTATCAAAGAAAGTAATTAAAATAATAAAAAAAAAAAATTTAAGAGCTATTGGAGTAGGATTTAAAAATTCTGATTTAATAATTAAAAATATTGTTAATTTAAGAAGTAAACAATTTGTTGTATTTAAATTTAAGAATAAAATCCATTATTTTACAACAAGATTAATAGGTAGATTTCAGGTAAAAAATTTACTTATGGCAGTTGCTGCAGCAAGCGAATTCATACCACTTGATAAAATAATTAAAAATATTCAAAGAATTTGCTCTGTAAGTGGCCGTTTGGAAGAAATAGGAAAGATAAACAATCAATCAAAAGTTTTTTTAGATTATGCACATACACCAGAAGCATTAAAATCAACTATTTTAAATATTAAAAATCATTTTAATTTAGAAAACATTAAAATTGTTTTTGGATGTGGTGGGGATAGAGATAAAAAAAAAAGATCTTTGATGGGTCGAATTGCAAACAGGTATTGTAATAAAATTTATTTAACTGATGATAATCCAAGAAATGAAAACCCCTCTATAATAAGAAAACATATAAAAAAATATATTAATAAAAAAAAGTTAAGTGAAATTCCATCTAGAATAAATGCAATTAATCAATCAATTAATTTACTAAAATCTGGAGAAATTTTAATAATTGCAGGTAAAGGACATGAAAATACTCAAGAGTATAAAAAAAAATATTTTTTTTCTGATAAAGAAGAAATTCTTAAAAGTATTAAGAAAAAAAATTCAAGTATATCCAAAGACTGGAAAGTCAATTTATTCAATGAACATATTAAAAATGTCAAACTAAATAAATCTACCAAAATTAATAATATCATCATGAATTCAAAAGATACAAACTCAAAGGATATTTTTTTTGGTATTAAAGGAAAAAAACTAAATGGAAATAATTATGCTTTAGAGTCTTTAAAAAAAGGAGCACATTTTGCTATTGTAGATAAAAAAAAAATCAAAATAAAAAACTTATTAAAGTTAAAAATAGTTTAAAAGTTTTTAATGAAATTTCTCAAAAAATAAGAAAAAGTTCAAATATTTTATCAGTTGGTATTACGGGTAGTGCGGGTAAAACTTCTTTAAAAAATCTTGTAGGTCAATCTTTAAGAAAATATGGATCTACGACTTTTTCAAAAAAATCTTTTAATAATAAGTTTGGAGTTCCTTATTCTTTAGCAAATATTAGGCAGAAAAATATTTACGGGGTATTTGAAATTGGTATGGATAGGAAAGGAGAAATTAAGAAACTCTCAAAATTGGTATCTCCAAATATTATTGTGATTACAAATATCTCATATGCGCATATCAAGAACTTTAAAAACTTAAAAGGAATTGCACTTGCAAAGGCAGAAATAATTGATAATGCAGAAAAAAATGGTGTAATATTTTTAAATAAAGACGGTAAATTTTATAATCTCTTAAAAAAAAAAGCTGAGAAATACCTTTTAAATGTCTTTTCTTTTAGTGAATATTTAAAATCCGATATTCAATTGTCTGAAATAAAAAGATTTAATAATTATTGTTTTATTAAAGTTAAGATATTTGGGAATGAAAAAAAATTCAAAATAAAAACTGCTAATTTAGTTTATTTACCAAATATCCTCGCTGCTATTGGAATTATATTTGTAATTTCAGATAATAAAAATATCCCAGAGAATTTTTTTTACAATTATGAAATACCAAAAGGGCGTGGAAATAATTTAATTTTTAAAATAAATAATAAAAATATAAACATCATAGATGAAACATATAATTCAAATCCACTTTCTTTAAATTTAGCTATTAAAAAATTTAATAATCTTAAAATTAAAAAAAGTAAAAAACATGCTTTATTTGGAGATATGCTTGAGTTAGGAAAGTTTTCTAAAAAACTTCATGTCCAATTAGCAAAAGAAATAAATAGATCTGATATAAGTAAAGTACATATTTTCGGTAATTTTATAAAAAACACATTTAATAAAATAAAGACTGAAAAAAGAGGAAAAATATTACGAGATGTAAAAGAGATTGAAAATCTTATGAAAAATGAAATAAACAATAGAGATTACTTATTGATAAAAGGATCTAACGGAACCGGACTTAATGCCTTTATTGAAAGTATGAAGAGAAAGATTTCTTATGTTATATAGTTTGTTATTAAGTTTTGTAGAAAACTACTCTTTTTTAAATGTTTTTAAGTACCTTACTGTAAGAACTGGCCTAGCTATGTTTACAGCTATGATAGTTGTTTTCTTAATAACAAATCCATTTATTCGAGTTTTTTCCCAAAAACAAATACATAATCCAATTAGAAAGGATGGCCCAGAAGGACACATAATAAAAAAAATAGGAACACCAACCATGGGTGGAATAGCAATATTGATAGGCTTATTCTCAGGAGTATTACTTTGGAGTGATTTAAAAAATCCAAATATCTGGTTCTTAATTTTTATAGTAGGATCATTTGGATTATTAGGAGCATTAGACGATATTAAAAAAATTAAAAATAATAATTCAGATGGAATATCTTTTAAAATTAAATTAATTATCCAAATTTTCCTTGCTTTGATAAGTATTTTTATATTAGTTTATTTTATTAGCTCCCCTGAGATAAATAAATTGTACATTCCATTTTTCAAGAATTTAATAATTAATATTGGATGGTTTTTTATTCCATTTTATATATTTATTATAGTTGGATCATCAAATGCCGTTAATTTAACAGATGGTTTAGATGGATTAGCTACAGTACCTGTAATGTTAGTTGCAGCATGTTTTGCATTTATAAGTTATGTTACTGGAAATATTGTATTTTCTGAATACCTGCAAATCCCATATATAAAAGGTGTAGGTGAGATAACTATTTTTTGTGGATCAATTATTGGAGCCTGTTTAGGTTTTCTTTGGTTTAACGCTCCACCTGCTAAAATTTTTATGGGAGACACTGGATCTTTAGCTTTAGGCAGCTCTCTTGGTGGTATAGGGATTTTAACTAAACATGAAATTGTCTTAGCAATTACAGGCGGTTTATTTGTTTTAGAAGCTGTATCTGTTATTGTTCAAGTGATTTCTTTTAAGTTAACAGGAAAAAGAATTTTTAAAATGGCCCCAATTCATCATCATTTTGAGAAGAAAGGCTGGCCTGAATCTACGGTCGTTATAAGGTTTTGGATAATCTCAATTATTCTTGCAATGATTGGTTTAGCAACACTTAAATTAAGATAATGGGATTATCAAAAAAACGATTTAAAAATAAAAAAATTCTAATTTATGGTCTTGGAAAGTCTGGAATATCATCTTTTAACTATTTAAAGAATAATAATATTGTTAAAGTTTATGATGATAATAAAAATAGAATAAGTAAAAAGTTCAAAAGGTTCTCTATAATTAAAAATAATATTAATAAACTAAAATTTGATTTTGTTGTAATAAGTCCTGGTATTAATATTAGAAATTGTCAATTAAAAAATTACCTTAGCAAAAATAGTAAAATTATAATAACAGAGCTTGATATTTTTTATTTAGAAAATCAAAACAACTTCAACATTACAGTAACAGGAACTAACGGCAAATCAACCGTATGCAAGTTGTTATACGATATACTAAAAAAAACAAAAAAAGATGTTCGTTTGGTCGGTAATATTGGTAAACCTCCACTTTACGAAAAAAAAATTAATAAAAAAACAATTTTTGTTATTGAGGTGTCTTCATATCAAATTGAGTATAGTAAGTTTTTTAAAGCAAAATATGGTGTAATTTTAAATATTAGTCCTGATCATCTTGAAAGACATGGTAATTTTGTAAATTATGCAAAAACTAAATTTAAATTATTAAACAGTCAAAAAAAAAAAACATTAAGTTTTTGTGAAAATAATAAAAAATTCTTGAAATATATTACAAATAGAAATCTTAAAGTTATTAAAGTAGATACACATTTAAATAAATTTATAAATAAAAAAATAAAAAATCTTTATTTCAAGAGTTTAAACAATCAAAAAAATTTGGCATTTGTATTTTCAATTTGTAATAAACTTAAAATAAATATAAATGATATATATAATGTTGTAAATTCTTTTAAACAATTAAAGTATCGTCAAGAAATTGTTTTAAAAAGAAAAAAACTAATTATAATAAATGACTCCAAATCCACTAGTTTTTCTTCAACTGTAAACTTATTAAAATCTCACAAAAATATTTATTGGATTGTAGGAGGCCAACCAAAACAGGGAGATAAGTTCATTATTGAAAAAAAATATTTTAATAATATCTCAGCTTATGTTTTTGGTAATAATAAAACTTTCTTCAAAAAAAATTTTATAGGAAGAATAAAATTTAAATTATTTGATGAATTAAAAAACTGTATCAATCAAATTTTTTTAGATATAAAAAAAAATAAAATAAATAATAAACAAAAATTAATCTTATTTAGTCCATCCGCAGCATCTTTTGATCAATTTCAAAACTTTGAAGATAGAGGAAAATATTTTAATAAAATTATAAATAAATATAAAAATAATAATAAAATTTATGTTAGATAGAACACCATTATATAATTTGTATTTTAATTGGTGGCGAAATCTTGATAAAGTAATTTTATTTTTATTTACAATTTTATTTTTTTTGGGTTTATTTTTTTCATTGGTATCTACATCTTTAATTGCATCAGATAAACTTAATACAAATTCTTATTACTTTTTTTTAAGGCATTTAATATTTGTAGCTTTTGGTTTTATTACAATTATTGCTATTTCACTTTTCAAAAGTTCTAAAATAATTAGATTTAGTATTATTTTTTTTATTATTACTTTATTAACTTTGATACTGGTTCCATTATTAGGTACTGAAGTAAAAGGCTCTAAAAGATGGATAGATTTTGGCTTTTTACCAAGATTCCAACCAGTTGAACTTCTTAAGCCTTTTTTAATAATTATGTTGTCTCTAGTCTTATGTAACCTCAAAAATTTGAGCATAATTTTTAAATATTTTTTAACTTTCATATTACTTTTACCAATAATATTATTACTTATTGGACAACCGGATATTGGACAAACTATTTTAATTTTTTTAACTTGGTTATCTTTGATATTTGTATCGGGAATTAATTTAATAATTTTTTTTAGTTTTTTTATAATTTCAGGATTTATTTTAACTTATCTAATCTTATTTGTAGAAAAGTTTGCTTATATTAAAATTAGACTATTGGCATTTTTAAATCCCACAAATGGAAATAACTATCAATCCGAGAAAGCGTCTGAAGCTATCATTAATGGAGGTTTCTTTGGAAAAGGAATTGGGGAGGGTAAATTAAATAGCAGAATTCCAGAAGCCCACAATGATTATATTGTGTCGGTTATTTCAGAGGAGTTTGGAATAATTATAGTAATTTTAATAATGCTATTATATTTAATTTTAGCATTGAGAGTTTTAAAAAAAATATCAGAAATAAAAAACAACCTTTCAAAATTAATTCTTGTAGGATGTATTTCAATCATTCTTATACAAGCGTTTATACATATTGGTGTTAATATTAGAATGATCCCAACTACGGGTATGACACTACCTTTTTTAAGTTATGGTGGTTCATCAATTATAGGAACATCTCTATTATGTGGTCTAATATTAAATTTTACTAAGAGAGAAATAAGTATTTAATGAAAAATGTTTTAATATCAACAGGAGGATCAGGAGGACATGTAATTCCTGCACTTACGATTTACGATCATATATCTAAAAAATTTAAAACAAAAATATCTACCGATAAAAGGGGGTTAAAATATATAGACAAAACAAAATATAAAACATTTTTAATTGATATCCCTAATATCACTAATTCAATAATTAAATTTCCATTAAATATAATTAAATTTGTTTTTTCAATTTTTTACGCTTTTAAATATTTGAAAAAAAATCAAATTGATATTTTAATATCAACTGGTGGGTACATGTCCTTACCATTTTGTTTAGCTTCTATTTTAAATAAAAATAAAATTTTCTTATTTGAGCCAAATAAAGTAATAGGTAGATCAAATAAATTTATGTTAAGGTTTGCAGATAAAATTATCTGTTATTACGATGACATAGTTAACTTTCCAACTACTTATCAAGGTAGAATTTATAAAATTGATTATTTACTGAGAAAAAATTTTTATAAAATTAATAAAAATCAAAAAATGATATCTAAAAAATTAAATTTATTAATTTTAGGAGGAAGTCAGGGATCAAGTTTTTTTGATAAACTAGTAATTTCAATTGTTAAAAAAATACACAAACAATATAAAATAAATATAGTTCAACAAATTTCGGATAGAAAAAATATCTCTTTTTTTGAAGAGCAATATAAAAAATTAGAAATTAAATACTCATTATTTGATTTTAATCAAGATATTGCCAAAAAGTATTCAAAAGCTAATATTGTAATAACAAGGTGTGGTGCATCTGCTTTAGCGGAGACAAGTTTCATGAGTACTCCATTTATAGCCATTCCATTTCCTTACGCAAAAGATAATCATCAATTAATTAATGCTAAGTATTTTTCTGATCTCAATTGTTGTTGGTTATACAATCAAGATGATAAAACTGAGAAAAAAATACTTGATTTATTTAAAAAGATTACAAAATATAATATAGACTATAATACAAAAAGTAAAAATCTGCTTAAATTTTCTTATAAAAATAATTGGAATAATATAAGTAACAAATTAATAAAACTTATTGATGAAAATTAAATTAGGAAAAAACGAACTAGTTCATTTTGTTGGCATTGGTGGTATTGGAATGAGTGGATTAGCAATTATAATGAAAGGATTAGGTTTTAAAGTCCAAGGAAGTGACGTTGCTCAAAATAAAAACACTGAAAGATTAAAAAATAAAAATATTAAAATATTTAAAGAACATTCAAAATCAAATATTCATAAATCAACAATGTTGGTAGTATCCTCAGCTATTCAAAAAAATAATTCTGAATACAAAGAGGCAAAAAAGAGAAAATTACCAATAATTAAACGAGGAGAGATGTTAGGACATATAGTTTCATTAATGAAAAATATTGTTGTCTCTGGTTCACATGGTAAGACTACCACCACATCTCTTATTTCTTCTATTTTTTCTGAAACAAAACTTGATCCAACAGTAATAAACGGTGGTGTATTAAAATCTCTTTCAAATTCTGCACGTTTAGGTAAAAGTGATTGGTGTATACTTGAGTCTGATGAGTCAGATGGAAGTTTTTTAAATTTACCCCCCACATATTCAATAGTGACTAATATAGATAATGAACATTTAGATTATTATAAATCATATAGAAATTTAGAAAATCATTTTTTAAATTTTATTAAAAAAACACCCTCTTTTGGTAAATGTTTCATATGTTTAGATGATGAGAATATAAAAAAAATTATAACTAAATTAAAAAATAAAAACTTTTTAACATACGGAATTAATAATAAATCTAATTTTAAATTGATCAATGTTTCACAAGGAGAAAAATTTTCGGTGTTTGATTTAGTAGTCAAACTTCCTAATAAAAAAAAAAAAATTTTAAAAAATATTTCGATACCTCTGATCGGAATTCATAATCTTCTAAATGCTACTGCGGCAATTGCAGTATCTTACTATATTGGTATACCTTTTTTGAAAATTCATGATGGATTAAAAAATTACAAAGGTGTTGAAAGAAGATTTAATAAAATATTAAAATTTAGAAATTCACAAATTTTCGATGATTATGCTCATCATCCAACAGAAATTAAAAAGGTTTTAGAGGGTGTAAAAAAAGTATATTTAAATAAAAAATTAATATGTATATTTCAACCTCACAGAGTATCTAGATTTAATTCTCTTTATAAAGATTTTTCAAAATCATTTATTAATGCAGATTTAGTAATTTTGTGTCCAATTTACAAAGCGGGAGAAAAAATTAAACAAATATTTAATTATAAAAAATTTTCAAAGTTATTAATTAATAATTCAAATGTTAATGTAATTTTAATAGATAATCAAAACGATCTTAATAAACTTATTAATCAGATAGTATATGAGGAAAGTATAATCATAGGAATGGGTGCTGGAACGATATCAAGCTGGATAAAAGAATTAAAAAAAAAATTAAATGATAATTAAGGATTTAGAAGATTTTTCAAAAAAAATTAAAGGAAAATTATTTTTTGAATACAATATAAAAAATCTTAATTGGTTTAATATTGGTGGTCAATCAAAAGTTTTTTTCAAACCTGATAGTCTAAAAGAACTGATGAATTTTCTTAAAGTCTATAATAACAGAGGTAAACTTACTGTTCTTGGTGCAGGATCAAACATACTTTTTTCTGATAAGATGTACGAAGGAGCAATTATTAAACTAAGCAACAGGTTCAATAATCTTTCAATTTTGAATAATGATAAAATTATTGCTGGAGGAGGAGTATTGGATAAAAAGCTTTCAGAATTTGCCTGTGAAAATAAATTAGAAGGTTTAGAGTTTTTATCTTGTATACCCGGTTCCGTTGGAGGGGGTATAAGAATGAATTCAGGGTGTTTTGGTAAAGAATTTAAAGATATTTTGTTATCAGTTCAAACCATAGACAGTTTAGGAAATATAGGAACTTATTTGCATAAAGATATTAAATTTTTTTATAGAGGGACAAACTTACCGAATGATGTAATTATTTTAAGTGGAACTTTTAAAGGTAGTCTATCAGACAACAATATTATGGAAAAAATTAATGAATTAAAATTAAAAAAAGATTCTGCTCAACCATCAAAAATTAAAACTGGTGGAAGTACTTTTAAAAATCCAATTGGTCTTACTGATAAAAAGGTCTGGCAACTTATAAAAGAACATGTACCACTTGACACAAGGTTTGGAGATGCTGAAATTTCAAAAAAACATTGTAATTTTTTTGTCAATTCTAATAATGCAAAATTTATTGATATGATGAATTTAATTAATTATGTGAAAAAAAAAGTAAAAGATAACACCAATATTGATATTGAATTGGAAATAAAAATAATCGACTAAATGAAAAAAAAAATTTTAATTGTTTCTGGTGGTTTTTCAAAAGAAAGAGAAATTAGTAAAAAAACAGCAAAAAGTGTTTTTAAAGAATTGAAAAATCACTCAAATTATGATGTAGAAATTTGCGAACCAGACGGAAACTTAGTTAACAAATTGAAAAAATTTAAACCAAATGTAGTTTTTAATGCATTACATGGACAATATGGCGAAGATGGTTACATACAATCAATTTTTGAGAAAGAGGGTTTTAGTTATACTCATTCAGGAGTAGCTGCTTCAGCATTAGCAATAGATAAAGAATTGTCAAAAAAAATATTCATTAAAAATAAAATATTAACTCCAAAATACTTAAAATATAAATTTGTAGAGAAAACTGATAAAGTAGAGCTAAGAAAAAAATTAAAAAAAAAAAATTAAATTTCCTATTGTAATTAAACCTATTAATGAAGGCTCAAGTGTTAATGTATATATATGTAATGAAAAAAATTTTTACTCAAAATTAAATAAACTTAGAGAATATCACGAGGTTTTAATTGAGGAATATATTCCAGGTAGAGAGATTCAAGCTGCTATAATGGGTGTTAAAAAATTAGGAGCAATAGAGTTAAAACCAAAAAGAAAATTTTATGATTATAAAGCCAAATATGAAACGTCAGCAAAAACAGAACATATAATACCTGTGCCGATAAACAAAAAACAATATAAAAAATTAATGGATACTGCTCTCAAAGCACATAAAATAATTGGTTGCAAAGGTATCACACGTTGTGACTTTAGATTTTATAAAAATAAATTTTATCTTTTAGAAATTAACACACAACCAGGACTTACAACGCTTTCACTTGTACCTGAGATTGCTAAGTATAATAATATAAGCTTTTCAAATTTAATTCAATGGATCATTACTGATGCTTCAAAAAACCGGTAATAAACCAAAGTATCTTTTTTTTTAATTTTATTTTTATTTTTTTCATCACTTCACAATTTAAATTTAAAAATTAATTTCTCATTTATAAATATAAGTGAAGTTCTTTTTGAAGGAAAAAATAACAAAATTAATAGATTACTTAAAAATGAGTTAGATTTTATAAATGGAAAAAATATTTATCTTTTAGAAAAAGATCATATCGAAAATAAATTACAAAAATATAAATTTATAAAAAACTTATCTTTAAAAAAAGAATATCCCCAAAAAATAGTAATTAATTTTGAAATCACAGAATTTGTTGCATACTTTGAACAGAGTGGTGCTATAAGTTTAATAAATGAATATGGAGAGATTATTTCTGATAGTTTTTTTCAAACTGATAAGTCAATCCCATATTATGTAGGCAACTTTGAAAAAGAAAGTTTTATCAATTTAAAAAAAAATATTGATAAATTAAATCTTCAAATTGAAAAATATTATTTTCTTCCAAGTAAAAGGTGGGATTTAGAACTTAAAAATGGAATAATTATAAAACTTCCAATAGATGGTCCAGAAAATGCATTAAATCTTGCCTCGCAATTTATAAAAAAGTTTGAAGATAAAAAAAATTACTCAATAGATTTAAGAGTTTTAGATAATATAGTATTAAGCGATGTATAATAAAAATATAGAACTATTTTTTGAATTTAATGAAAAAAAAATAATTATTAATGCCTTTGATAAAAATTTCAACAGATTACATAGTGCACAGATAAATTTAAAAAATAAAAATAAAAATTTTATTAACAAATTAGAAGATGATATTAAGGAAATTATTTTTAAAATTGAAAAAGACATAAATTCACAAATTTACGAAATAAATGTTATTTTAAATTTAAATAGGACAAAAAAAATAGTATTTAATATTTATAATAAAATAAATCAAAATATTTCTAAGTATGAGGATCTTATTTATTTAATTGAGGATGCAAGACAAAATATTTTGAAAAATAATAAAGATTTACATATCATGCATATAATAATAGATAATTTTTATTATGATTATAAAAAATATGAGAATTACGATCTTAAAAAAAAACATCAAAATTTTTCTATAGATTTAAAATTTTTGTGTTATTCGAAGAAAGATATAAATGAGTTTAAAGATTTATTCGGTCGAATAAATTTAACAGTAAATAAGTTTATGTGTTATGAATATATAAAATCAAGAAAAGGTAACTCAATAGATGATGAGGATTATCACCATGAAGCATTAAAGGTTTTACTAGGCAATAATGATAAGGAGGTAGAAATAGTTGCAAAAAAAAGGAGAAATTTGGGTCTTTTTGAAAAAATTTTCCATTTTTTTAGTTAATTTTGTATTTTCTTGAAATATTTGTTGTTTTTTAAAAATTTAAATTGACATTTATAAGTTATCCCGTGTCAATATTAAACCAAAAAACAATAGCTGAAAATATTAAGTTTAGTGGAATAGGTCTTCATACAGGAACTATTTGTAACCTTAGATTAAAACCAACTAAATCAAATAGCGGAATAATTTTTAAAAGAATTGATTTAGAAGAAAAAAATATAATTTTTCCAGATGTATTTAATGTTACAGACGCAAATTTCTGCACAACTCTTTCAAATGAATTTGGAGTAAAAGTTTCTACTGTAGAGCATTTATTAGCTGCATTATTTATTCTTGGTATTGACAATGTATTAATAGAGGTCGACAATTCTGAAATTCCAATTTTAGATGGTTCATCAAAAATATTTATTGATGAAATTAAAAAAATTGGAGTAAAAAATCTTGATACGCCAATAAAAGTTGTAAAAATAGATAAAAAAATTGTTCACAGAGACGGTGATAAATTTATTTCTATTGAACCTAGCAAGCTAAGTTTAACAATAGATTTTGAAATAAAATTTAATAATAAAATTATAGGAAATCAAAGAAATAAAATAAATGTTTATGAGGATAATTTATTCGATATATATAATTCTAGAACCTTCTGTCTATATGAAGATGTTGAAAAACTAAAAAGAATGAATTTAGCAAAAGGCGGTAGTTTAAATAATGCAATAGTTGTAAATAACGAAAAAATTCTTAATGAAGAAGGTCTAAGAAATAATAAAGAATTTGTTAATCATAAAATACTAGACTGTATCGGCGACTTATTTCTTATAGGTTACAAACTTATAGGTAATGTGAAATGCACCCAAGGCGGTCATAAACTCACAAATGAAATATTAAGAAAAGTTTTTAGTAATAAAGAAAATTATTCTATTATCGAGGTAAAAGGAAAAAATATACCATTCTCTATAAAAAGTTATAAATCTTTAAAATACATAGCTTAAAAAATTATAATTTTCTGATAAATAGAATTTATGAAATTAGGAAATTTAATATATAGCCTTATTCTACTATTATTATTGTTATCTTGCTCGAATCCAAACCTTGAAAAAAAGGTTTCTAAAATTCAAGATAAAAGTTTAGATCTTCAAATGATAGATGCCTATAAAGAAGGTTTAAAAGAACTTGAAATCAATGGAGATGCAATTTTTGCTGCCAAAAAATTTAATGAAGCAGAAATGTTATATCCGCAATCAGAGTGGGCCCCTAGATCTGCATTGATGGCTGCTTATTCTTATTATTCTCAAAATTATTTCGATGACTCATTATTTGAACTTCAAAGATTTTTAAAAATTTACCCAAAAAATGAAAACATCGATTATGCTCATTATTTGCTTGGTGTAGTATATTATGAAAATGTTATTGATGAAAAAAAAGATATAGAACCACTATTGAAATCAAAAGAGCATTTTGAATTTTTACTAGAAAATTATCCTGAAACAGAATTTGCATTAGATGCAGATTTAAAGTTAGAATTAATCAATGATTTGTTAGCTTCCAAAGAGATGTATATTGCGAAATTTTATATGGACTCAAAAAAATGGATTGCTGCATTAAATCGTTATAAAAAAGTACTTGAAGATTACCCAGACTCTATTTTTGTTGAAGAATCACTTCATAGAATAGTAGAGATTTATTATATAATTGGCCTTGAAAAAGAGTCAAAAAAATATGCTAGCTTGCTCGGATATAATTACCTCTCTAGTGCATGGTATAAAGAAAGCTATAGAGTTTTTAATCAGGATTATGAGATAAAAAGTTTAAAAAAGACAAATAAAAAAGAAAATATATTAAAAAAAAAAATTAAACAACTTTTTGATTAAATAATGAGTACAAAAAAAATTATTAAATCATATTTACAAGACATCAAAAAATTAAGAAAATTTGATAAGCACTATTATGATTTAAGTAAACCAATTGTAGATGACAATGAATATGATAAATTAAAAAAAAAAATATCTGATTTAGAAAAAAAACATATTTTTTTAAAAAAAAAAAATATATCACCTTCAAAAATAGTTGGCTTTAGACCCTCAAAGAATTTTTCAAAATCTAAACATCGAACAAGAATGTTATCTTTGTCAAATGCATTTGGTAGAGACGACTTGTTAAATTTTGAAAAAAAAATTAATAATTATTTAAATATTAAAAATAAAAATCCTATAGAATATAGTGTTGAACCAAAAATTGACGGAATATCTGCATCATTAACTTATAAAAATGGTAAATTAATTATGGGTTTGTCTAGAGGAGATGGTATTGAGGGTGAGGTAATTACCGAAAATTTAAAAACAATAAAAGATATACCAAAAAATATTAATAGCTCATCTTTTCCAAAAAATATAGATATAAGAGGCGAAGTATTCATTAAAAATAAAGATTTTAAAAAATTAAATGATAGATTTGCTAATCCTAGGAATGCCGCTTCAGGCTCATTAAGACAAAAAAATCCCAATGATACAAAAAAAATACCTTTGAATTTTATTGCCTACACTTTTGGTTATTTTGAAAATAATACTTTAAAAAAACAATCTGATTTTCTAAAAAAATTAAAAGAATGGGGTTTTAAAACTTCGAAATATAATGATGTTATAAAGGGGGTAGACAATTTAATTAAAAATCATGAAAATTTTGAAAGTAGTAGGTTTGATCTTGATTATGATGTAGATGGATTAGTTTATAAAATTAATGATTATAATTTACAAACTCGTCTTGGAAATGTAACTAATGCACCACGTTGGGCAATAGCACACAAATTTTCTGCACATAGCAGTTTTTCAGAAATTTTAAAAATTGATATACAGGTCGGTAGAACAGGGGCTTTGACGCCTGTAGCCAAAATTAAACCTGTAAACATTGGAGGTGTACTAGTTTCAAATGCTACTTTGCATAATGAGGACGAAATAAATAGAAAAGATATAAGAATAGGTGATACTGTAAAAGTAGAAAGAGCTGGAGACGTTATACCACATGTGGTAGCTGTTGATTTACAAAAAAGAAAAAATGATTCTAAAATTTTCGAATTTCCAACAAAATGTCCATCATGTGGTTCTATAACAATTAAAGAATTTAATAAATTAACAAAAAAAAAGGATGCGGTAAGAAGATGTACATCCGAGGGTTTTGAGTGTGAAAAAATATCAATTGAGAGAGTAAAACATTTCGTATCAAAAGAGGCTTTAAATGTAGATGGACTAGGTAAGAGAGTTGTGGAGAAATTTTGGGATTTAAAATTATTAAGGTATCCTCAAGATATATTTAAATTAAATTTTAATAAAATACAAAACCTTGAAGGGTGGGGTATACTATCATCTAATAATCTAAAAAAAGCTATTGAAAAATCCAAAAGCATTAGTTTACAAAAATTTATTTATTCTTTAGGAATTAGACATATAGGTTTGGAAAATGCTAAATTGATCGCTAAACAATGTATCACTGTTAGTAATTTTGTTAATTTAATTAAAGAAAAAAAATTTGATATTTTAATAAATATTGATGGTATTGGAGAGACTCAGATTAATTCCTTAAATAAATTTTTTCTTAACAATACAAATCAAAGTGTTTTGCAAGAATTAAAAAATTATATGAAAATTGAAAATTTAGAAAATAATAATAACGGTAAACTTACTAACAAAACTTTTATGTTTACAGGAAAATTATCAGAATTAAGCAGATCGGAGGCAAAAGATTTAATAGAGAAAAATTCTGGAAAAATGCTTAGTTCAGTTAATAAAAATTTAAATTTTCTTATAATTGGAGAAAATCCAACAAAAAAGAAAATTGAACAAGCAAAAAAACTTAATATAAAAATTATAAATCAAAAAGAGTGGCTTCAAATGTTAAATTAATTTTACTAGCCAATTTTTTTCTTTTTTGTTTAAGTATTGTGACAGCAAGTTGTACACTTCTAAATGGTATTCAAACAAATATTCTTTCTCAGATTTATTTAAAATCGTATAATCAATCAAATCTTTATCAATAGGAACGTAGGTTAAATTTTTAAATTTTAAATTGTTTTTTTCCTTATCAATATAAATCATATTTTCAATTCTTATACCAAATTTATTTTTTCTATAATAACCAGGTTCGTTACTCACTACCATTCCCTCATTTAGTTTTACCTCGTTAAATTTAGACAGTCCTTGAGGGCCTTCATGAACATTAAGAAAAAAACCTACACCGTGACCAGTACCATGAGCATAGTCTAGTTTAATTTGTTTAAGCCATTTTCTAGCATTGTTATCAATTTCATTTCCTGTTTTGATTTTATTTAAGTTTGATTTAACAACAGATATATGACCTTTTAAAACTCTAGTATAAATATTTCTAATAAATTTTTTTGGTTTTTTCTGACATAATGTTCTTGTTACATCCGTAGTTCCATATTTATATTGACCACCCGAATCTAAAAGGAAGATATCTTTTTTTTTAATTATTCTATTAGTAGATGGATTTGATTTATAATGTATAATAGCACTGTTTGGGCCACTTCCTGCGATGGTATTAAAACTTGGATAAAGGTAATTATTATTTTTTTTTCTTAAATTTTCTAATATTTTTACAGCCTTCAGTTCCGTCCATTTTGTTTTTTTGTTTTTAAATAAATAAATAAATTTTGTCAAAGCAACACCATCCTTAATGTGAGCTAATTTTATATTTTGAAGTTCCCTTTTATTTTTTATTGATTTTAAAAAATAACATGGATCTTTTCTAGATCTAATTACAAATTTAGATTTAATTATACTTTCATTGAATATTGAACAGGTATTTTCATCTATACAAAAACTCTTTCCCTTCAATATAGATATTATTTTTGCAAAATTTGAAAAATCAAAAAAACTAAATTTTTTATAAATAGGATTTTTTTTTATTTTTTTTATTTTATTTAAATCTGAAAAAAAAAATACCTCCTTTTTTTTTGTTAAAATTATCCTACAATTTGGAATGGGACTATTAGGATTATCAAAACCTCTAATATTTAATAACCAGGCCACATTTTCTGGTGCGCTTATGAATATATTGTCAATTTTAATTTTATTTAATATTTTTATAAGTCTCTTTAATTTTGAATTCACTGATTCACCGACAATGATTTCATCTAAACTATAAAATCTTTTTGTATTTCGATTATTTTTATTTTGATAATATTTTTCAAAAATATTTTTTAATGGAACAAATGTGTGTTTATAACCAAAGTTATTTATTAAATTTTTCGATGTAAATAAATCTGGGTCGTAACCTAAATATAGTCCTTTTTTATATTGTCCCAATATTTTCTTAGGGTTTTGAAAGGGTATTTCAAATATATCAAATTTTTTTCCACACTCATTTTCTGCTTGAATAATATACCTTCCATCTACAAAAATAAGATTCTTTTTTCGAGTTATAACTGCAAGACCAGCAGATCCGCTAAATTTTGTAATCAATTTCAATCTGTCTGGGTTTGAATATTCTGAAAAAAAAACATCATTTTTTGGAATAATATATCCATCAAGGTTTTTGGTTTCTAAAATTTTTTTAATTTTTAAGATCACTTTAATTTTTTTTGATATCTTATCCACCCTGGGCTTTTGATTTCTGACTCATAATCAATATCTTGATTAATTTCAAAATCATTATCATTGGTTTCATCATAAACATCATTTTTATTTAAATTTTTCTCTGGTAACTCGTCAATAAATCTCGACGCAATACCATCAACCCAATCTCCTTGATAAAATCTACTCATTGCAAAAGATATGTTTAGTTTTTTTCTTGCCCTAGTAATACCCACATATGCTAACCTTCTCTCTTCCTCTAAGCCTTTTTCACCTTTTTCTTCTATTGATTTTTGATGGGGAAATAAACCTTCTTCCCAACCGGGTAGAAATACTACATCGAATTCTAGACCTTTTGATGCATGCAAAGTCATAAGATTAACTTTTTGTCCTTCCCATTGTTTATCTAAAGAAGTTGCCAAAGCTACATGTTCTAAAAAACTTTCAAGGTTGTCAAACTCTTTCATAGCACTAAGAAGTTCTTTTATATTTTCTAATCTATTTTCGTTTTCAAAATCTTTTTTATTTTTTAGCATATTACTATAACCTGACTCGTCTAGAATTGTCTGAAGAAGTTTGATATGATTGGTATTCTTGTTATAGTCATTTCTCCATTTTAAAATTAAATTTAAAAATAATTTTATGCCTATTTTAGTTTTTGGTTTAAATTTGTTATTTTCAAGCAAAACTTTTGAGGATTGCTCTAAACTAAGTTTATTTTTTTTTGCAAATTCGTTTATTTGTTTTATTGTTGTTTCACCTATTGACCTTTTTGGATTATTAACAATTCTTTCAAATGAAAGATCATCTTTTGACTGAAAAATAAGCCTTAAATATGCTACGCAATCTTTGATTTCTGACCTTTCGTAAAATTTAATCCCACCTATTATTCTATATGGTAAACCAATTTTCAAAAATCTTTCTTCGAACTCTCTAGTTTGATATATAGCTCTTACTAGTATTGAAACCTCATTTAAAGAATTTTTTTTTTTTAATGTTTCAATTTCGTCTGATATATTAATCGCTTCATCTTTTCCGTTTCTATAGCAGTTCAAATTGACTAAATCCCCATCATCTTGAGAAGTGTACAAATTTTTACCAACTCTATTTGAGTTATTTTCAATTAATTTTGAGGCTACAGATAAAATATTTTGAGATGATCTATAGTTATTTTCAAGTCTTATAATATCTGTGCCTTTATACACTTTATCAAAATCCAAGAAATTTTTAATTTCAGCTCCTCTCCAACTATAAATTGATTGATCATCATCACCAACACAACAAATATTTTTATGATAATCTGCCAGTTGATTTAACCATTTGCTCTGAATTATATTTGTATCTTGATATTCATCTACAAGTATATATTTAAAATTTTTTGAATATAAACTAAGTATATCTTTATTTTTTTCAAAAATTTTAACACAATGTAAAATCAAATCACCAAAATCACATACATTTAGATCATGTAACTTTACTTGATAAATTTTATAAATTTTTAAAAAATCTTTTTCAAGAATATCTTTTTTATTTACAATTACATTATCTGGATACCATCCTTTATTTTTCCATCTATCAATTACTGATAATATATAGTTTGGTGAAATTTTTTTTACATCAATGTTTTGATCTTTTGAAATATTTTTAATTAATTTGATTTGGTCATCTTGATCAATTATTGTGAAATTATAATTTAGGTTAGCAGCCTTAGCGTGTCTTCTTAAAATTTTTGCGCTAATTGAATGAAACGTGCCTAACCAAGGCAGCCCTGCTGCTTTATTTCCTAGAATATTTAATATTCTATTTTGCATTTCTTTAGAGGCTTTATTTGTAAAAGTAACTGCTAGAATTTGATTAGGATATGCTTTTTTTTCATTAATTATGTGTGCGATTCTTGAGGTTAAAACTTTAGTTTTTCCAGAACCCGCACCAGCGACAACTAATAATGGTCCATCAGTGTGTTTTACAGCTTTTATCTGGTTTTCATTTAAATTATCTAAAAATTTGTTATTTATCATTTTTTATATATAAATTTTTGATCTTTTAATTTTACATGAATATATCAAAATTCAAAATTAGCAATTTTAACAGTGTTGTAATTTTCTTTGTAATATTTATTTTTGGATTGCTTTTTTTCTATTCATTTCCAAATATCCACAATAAATATGATATTCAAAAACATTTCACAAATGAAATAGATAAAAAGTTTCCTTTAAAAATAAGCTTAAGCCCCGATATCACTTATTCGATATTACCTAAACCTCATTTTAAAGTTAAAAATGTAAAAATTTTTTTTAATTCAGAAAATGAAAATATAGAGTTTGGGGAAGCAAAAATAGCTAAACTATTTTTTTCCAATGTTGGTTCAGTAAATTTTAATAATTTAAACCTAAATAAAATTATTATACAGGATTGTGATTTAAGAATTTACAGTGAAAATTATAGATATATTAAAAACCTTATAAACTATAAAAATAACAAAGTATTAAAATTTGAAAAAACCAGGCTTTATATAAAAAAAAAAAAGATATTGAGACAATAATAAACTTTATTTTGATTGATCAAATTAATTTAAGTCACGATTTAGAAAATAATCACAATTTGTTAAAAGCAAATGGAAAATTATTTAACCAAAAAACTGAATTTTTATGGAGCAAAAAATTAAGTAACAATCAACAAATTTTTAATTTAAAAATAAAATCACTTAAATTGGATTTAGAGACTGTTATAAAAAATTTTGAGAATTATTTTTCATCAACTAAACTCAGGTTAAATAGAGCAGAGCTTTTATCTAATTCAATTTATGATAATAAGGAAAAATCAGTTACTTTTAAATCTCAGAAGTCAAAAATAGGAAATACACAAATAGACTATGATTTAAAAGTTTTATTAGAACCTTTTTATTTTATTTTTACATTTAATTTAGAGAGACTAAATTTTAAACAATTTGTAAGTAATCCAGTGATTTTAGAACAAATTATAAAAAATTTAATTTTTGGAAATGAAGCATTAAATGGCGAATTAAATCTTCGCATTAATAAAGTGTCAGGAAGTAAAATTTTTGATAAAATCGATATAATAAGCAATATTAGAAATAAGAAATATACTTTAAAGGACTCTGTATTTCATTTGAAGGATGAAATTGGAGAACTAAAAATTATGTCTAGCGATTTAAATTTAATAAACAATGAGCTTGTTTTTGTAAGTCAATTAAAAGCAAACATAAAGAATCAAGCAAATTTTTATAGATTATTTCTTGTACCTAAAAATAATAGAAAAAAATTAGAATCTTTAGATTTTTATTTGGAATATAATTTAACAAACAAAAAAATTTCTATATCTGATGTTAGACTTAATAATTCTGAAAATTTATATTACGAGGAGCAAAGTCAAAATTTAGTTAATTGGGTTTACTTTAAAAAATATGTAAATAAAGTTTTCTCTGCTCAAGAAGGGTAAATCATTTTTTTTGGATTGACAATTTTGTCATAATCTTTTTCAGATATAAGACCACTTTTGATTGTCTCAAACCTCAGAGAGGTATTATTTTTAAGTGCATTCTTTGCAATTTTTGCAGCTTTATCGTATCCAATTTTTGGTGTTAGTGCTGTTACCAACATTAATGAATTTTCTAATAATTCTTTTACTCTCTTTTTATTTACTCTGATTCCTTTTATACAAAAATTTGCAAAGTTACTTGAACTATCGGATAAAATTTCTATTGATTGAAGTATGTTGTGTGCAATTAATGGTTTGAAGACATTTAACTCAAAATGTCCATGAGAGCCAGCAATAGTAATGCCACTATTATTTCCAATTACTTTTGCACAAACCATAGTTATAGCCTCACATTGTGTTGGATTAACTTTACCAGGCATAATTGAAGAACCTGGTTCATTTTCGGGTAAAATTAGTTCTCCGTAACCTGCTCTTGGACCAGAACCTAAGAATCTGATGTCATTAGCTATTTTCATTAGACAAACAGCTGTGGTATTAAGTGCTCCAGAGAAATTTACGATCGAGTCATGAGATGATAAAGCAGAAAATTTGTTAACTGCTGGTTTGAATGGTTCTTTAGTTATTTTTTTAATTTCTTTAATAATTTGTTTATCAAAATTTTTTTTTGTATTTATTCCTGTTCCAACAGCTGTACCTCCTTGAGCTAAATAATATATTTCTTTTAAAGATTCTTTAATTCTTTTTATGGATGTTTCTAATTGAGATTGATACCCTGAAAATTCTTGACCAACAGAAAGCGGTGTAGCATCTTGCAGATGTGTCCTTCCAATTTTAATTATTTTATTAAATTCTTTTACCTTTTTTTTAATTTCTTTATTTAACATCTCCAAATTTGGCAAAAGTTTTTTTTTTAGATTTTAAAATTATAGCAATATGCATTGCAGTTGGAAAAACATCGTTTGTTGATTGAGATTTGTTAACATGATCATTGGGATGAACAGGTTTTTTTGAACCTTTTTTACCTTTTAAAATCTCAATTGCTCTGTTCGAAATTACCTCATTAACATTCATATTGGTTTGTGTTCCAGAACCTGTTTGCCATACTTTTAATGGAAATTGGTTTATTAAACTCCCAGATAAAATTTCGCTAGCTGCTCTTATAATTGATTTGCATATCCTTTTTTCTATTTGCTTGTTTTTTAAATGAACTATTGCAGCTGATTTTTTTATAATTGCAATAGATTTAATCAAATCGTGATTTATATATTCATTACCAATATTAAAATATTTTTTTGATCTTTCAGTTGATGCGCCCCAATACTTATCCACAGGAACTGAAATCTGCCCAATACTATCAAATTCTTTTCTAGTTTTCATTTTATAATTTAAATATGTAATATTTAAATATTATATAACAAAAATTAACAAATAAAATAGGAGCTTATGACAAACTTTGAAAAAGTAGGTATATTTATGAAATCTTTTGGCCAAGAAATTAAAACATCTGCAGATTTAAGTTCAGAAAAAATTAATGAATTAAGAATTAATCTTATTAAAGAAGAACTAAATGAGTTAATTGAAGCTGTTAAAGATAATAATATTTTAGAAGTTGCTGATGCACTAACTGATATATTATATGTGACTTATGGAGCTGGTCATGCTTTTGGGATAAATCTCGATAGGTGTTTTGATGAAGTTCAGAGATCAAATATGAGCAAACTAGACATCAATGGCAGACCAATTTATAATGAAAGTGGTAAGGTAATGAAAGGACCAAATTACTTCAAACCAGATTTAAAAAAGATTATTTTATAATTTTCTTATAAATATAATATTTATTTTGAACGTCACATATTCTGCTGAGGTAATATTCATCTAATAAATAAATTCCATTATCATATTCAGAAATTACTAAAGAATTAAATTTTCCTTTCTTAATAAATTTATAAATTGGAGTGTCAGTGATTTCTGTTTTTGAGTATTTTCTATCGTAAAACCAGTTTTTAATTAAAGGGTTCTTTTCGTATAGTTTATTTATCCATGGTAAGCGATAATATTCTAAGGACGATCCAAAAAAAATTGGTTTTTCGAGATTACTTGTACAAGTTTGAATTTTTTTTACATCTTTGAAATAAAATGGTTTTATTTTCCCTATATATCCAATCAAAACAAGAAATATTAAAAATATTTGAGTTAGTAAAGAAAAGTTTATAATTTTTATTTCTAAAAATTTACTGTCATTTGAGACGAGTAAACTATTAATATAATTTGATGTCAACAGAACTAAATAAATAGCTGAAACAAAATAATAGTTTGGTGCTGAACCTATATGAAATGACAAAAAAATATTTATCAAAGATGAAATAAAACCTATAAAACAAAATAAGTAAAAATTATTTTTTTTTAAAATATTAAAGCCATTTTTAAAACAGACTATAAAAAACAAAATACTTATTACGAAGACTGGAAAAATTTTACCAATGGTTGAAACAAAAAGTTTAAAAAAGTGATTGAAGGAGAATATAGTTTTGGCATCAACCCATAGCATATTTCTTACATAATTTTCACCACCTAAAATAAATGTTAAAAAAATTAAAATTATGAATATAGAACAGTAGTAAAAGACCAATTTATCTTTTTTAAATATTAAGTATAAAAAAATAGCAAAACTGGTAATTATACTTGTTTGTTTAATCGACCAGGCTAAATATAAAAATAAAGATATAATTAAAATTTTAGTAAAATTAAGTCTCTCAATATTTTTCAAAAAGAAAAAAATTGCAATAATTTCAAAAACCAAATATGCAAAATCAGGTTTGACAGATATGTTCCAAAAACCAGTTAAAGGACCAAAAATAACAAAGAAACACAAAGAAGTTTTTAAATATTTTATATTATTTTTAATAGAAAAAGTTAAATATAAAAATACAAATGAAATAACTGAAAATATAAAATTATTTATCCTAATAATATTTGCAAACCATTCATCATTTAAATTAAAAATAAATTGATAAGCTGAAACTAATCTAGAGTGCAAAAAATACCACAGCCAGTTATAATGAAATAAATTAAAAATTTTCATATCTGCCTCACTTGATAAAGAAAAATTTAAATAATGATTTTGAAAATATTGCGTATTTTGAGTTAGCCATATTGCTAAAAGACCTTCGTCCTCAATACCACCTGTTAAACTGTGTAATGAAGAAAAAGTGTAATAAAATCTTGCACTGAACAAGATTAAAGTAATTAAGAATAGCAAAATTAATAAATACTTAAAAACTGTAATATGGTTTATCTTCATAAATATATATAACTATATATTAGTATTTTTATAAATGAAGAATATTGGATTTTTAGGCTCAGGTTTCGCTCTTTATGGTTATCTGAAACATTTTAGTAAGAAAAATAATAATTTAATTACCTTAGAAAAATATAAAAAAATCATCAAAAAAAGAAAAGATCTTAAAAAGCTGTATAAAAAGATCATCTTCAAAAAAAACGATAATCTGATTTTAAAATATTCTGACGAAATAGTATTTGCAAGAAGACCTATTGATCAAGAAAATTTTATTAAAAAAATTATTAAAAGAAATTTTAAAATTAACCATTATTATTTTGAAAAACCATTATGTACAAATCCATCAAATTCTATAAAACTTTTTGAAAAACTTAAAAAGAAAAAAATTAAGTTCACTATGGGATATCTTCTATTTTATACTAAATTTTATAACAAATGTTTCAAAAATTTTACCAAAAATTTATATATTAACTGGGAATTTATGGCATATGACTTAAAAAATAAAAATAAAAAAGGTTGGAAATTTAAAATAAGTAAAGGGGGTGGTCCATTAAGATTTTATGGGATACATTTTATTTCTATTTTAGCAAAAAAATTTAAAAATTTCTCCAATATTAAATCTATAATTATTTTTAAGAATAAAATTCCAATTATTTGGAATTGTAGATTGAAACTAAATGAAAAAACAAATTTTCAAGTCAATATTAGTACATTTTCAAGTAAAAATATATTTAGAGTTAAAACCGATAAAAAACTTTTATATAGTTCATCAACCCCATTTGGCAATTATAAAAAAAACGATAGCTGCGATTATAGAGTTAAATATATTAAAAAAATGATTAAACATTATAATCCCAATTTTAACTATATAAGTTATAAAAAATCTCTGGTTCTATGGGAAAAAATAGAAAATAAAACTCAATTTATTTATGAAATGTGAAGTGTGTAACAGTTCTAATACCTTTCCTTTTTTGGACTTAGGAAAACAACCTTTGTGTGATGATTTAATTAAAATTAATTCAAATAAAAAATGTAAAAAATATACATCTAAAATATATTTTTGTAACACTTGTTATACAGCGTTTCACAAAACCAAAGTAAAACCATCAAAATTGTTTCCAAAAAATTATCATTACAGAGCAAGATTTACAAAAGATGTTATTAAAGGCATGAAAGATTTAGTAATCTCTATTAAAAAATTTACAAAAAAAAAAAGATTAAAGATATTAGATATTGGTTGTAATGATGGAAGTTTGCTAGATATTTTTTACAAGAATAATTTTATTACTTTTGGGATAGAGCCAACTGATGCAGTACAAGATGCTAATAAAAAACATATTTTAATAAATAATTTTTTTAATAAAAGCACTGCTAAATCTTTTTTAAAAAAAAATTCATATCCAGACATTATAACTTTTACAAATGTTTTCGCGCACATAAACAACTTAAGAGATCTAATTAAAAACTTAAAAATAATATGTAACAAAAATACTTTAATAGTAATTGAAAATCATTACTTAAATTCAATTATAAAAAAAAAACAATTTGATACTTTTTATCACGAACACCCAAGAACATATAGTCTGAGGTCTTTTACTTTTATAGTCAACCAATTGGGATTTAAGTTACTAAAAGTACAATTTCCAAAAAGATACGGAGGAAATATAAGAGTATTTATAGGTAGAGGTAATAAGAACAGTAAGAATATCTTAAGATTAATCTCCAAAGAAAAAAAGCAATTAAATGAATTGAAAAATCTTCAAAAAAATATGGAAAAGTGGAAACATAATAAAAAAAAATTTATATCAAAATTAAATTCTAAATATGGTCCATTAATAGCTAAGGCATTTCCAGGAAGAGCCTCAATATTAATAAATATTTTAAAATTAAATAAAAAAAATATTTCCTCAGTTTATGAGCAAGTAGGATCACCAAAAATAGGTTACAAGGTACCCGGAACCGATATACCAATATTAAGTGATAAATATTTAAAAAGGAAAGATAAATCTGTACCAATTATTAACTTAGCATGGCATATAACAAAAGAAATTAGATTTTATTTAAAAAAAAATAATATAAATAATGAAATTGTTGACATAATTTCTAAAAATGATTTTAAATGATAAATCAATATAAAAAAATTTTTAAAAATAAAAAAATATTAATTACCGGTCATACAGGTTTTAAAGGCGCCTGGTTAACTCAATTTTTTTTACTTTTCGGTTCAAAAATAATGGGTATTTCTAATGGTATTATTTCAAATCCAAATATATTTAAAATTTTAAAACTTAGTAAAAAAATATATGATAAAAGATGTGATGTTAGAGATTTCCAAAAATTAAAAAGAAATATTCTTACCTTTAAACCTGATTTCATATTTCATTTAGCTGCTCAAAGTCTTGTAAAATATTCACATAAATATCCTAAACTTACTTTTGAAACTAATATTAATGGAACTTTAAATGTTCTTGAAATTGCTAAAGATTTAAAATCTTTAAAAGGAATAATTCTGGTAACCTCTGATAAATGTTATGATGTTAATAGAGGAAGTTCTTTTTTTAACGAGACTGATCCTTTAGGTGGAAACGATCCTTACTCATCTTCAAAAGCTGCATCAGAACTGTTATTAAGACCTTACTTTAATATTTTTTTAAAAAAAAAAAATTCCTATATCATCTGCAAGAGCGGGCAATGTAATTGGTGGTGGAGACTGGGGAGAGGATAGATTAGTGCCTGATATAATGAGATCAGTTAAAAATAAGAAGATTCTAAAAGTAAGAAATCCTAATCATGTGAGACCATGGCAACATGTCTTTGATTGTCTGAATGGGTATATTTTATTAATGACTAAACAACTTAGAAATCCGAAAAAATACTCTGGGTCTTATAATATTGGACCCAATAATTTATCAAAAATTAAAGTTAAAAATTTAGTTAAGATTTTTTCAAATAATTTCAATTTTCGATATAAATATATAAAAAAAAATACTTTAGGAGAGACAAAAACTTTAAGGCTAAATACAGCAAAGTCCAAAAAAAAATTGAATTTTAACTGTAAACTAAATTTCAAAAATTCAGTGGATTATACTATTTTTTGGTATAAAAATTTTATTAACAAAAAAAACATGTATTTAGTTTCTGAAAATCAAATAATAAATTTTTATAAAAAGTGAAAGTAGTAATTTTAGCTGGTGGAAAAGGTACAAGGTTGGGGGATACTACAAAAAAAATACCAAAACCAATGGTAAAATTATTTAGTGTACCTATTTTAATTCATATTATAAATATTTATAAAAAACAGGGTTTTAAAGATTTTATAATTCTTACAGGATATAAGGCAAAGTATATTTCACAATATTTTTCAAATAGATATTCAGACAAAAATATTACAGTGCAGTGTAAATTTACTGGTGTAAATACTTTAACTGGCTCTAGAATTTTAAAGATAAAAAAATATATAAAAGATAGTGATTTCTTATTAACTTATGGAGATGGTTTATCCAATATTAATATTAAAAAAGTGATAAATTTTCATTATAAAAAAAAATCAACTATTACTCTTACTGCTGTTAGACCCCCTGCTAGATTTGGAGAATTATATTTAGAAAAAAATCGAGTTAGTGAATTTAAGGAAAAATATAAAATGCAAAGCGGGTGGATAAATGGCGGTTTTTTTGTAATTAACAAAAAGTTTTTTAAAATGATACCAAAAAAAAATGTCATGCTTGAAAGAGAACCTATTAGTAGAGCAGTCAAAACAAACAAAGTGTTTGCTTATAAGCATGAAGGATTTTGGCGATGTATAGATAATAACCGAGATTTAGAACAGTTAAAAAATGATTTCCTCAAAACTAACAGTTATCCTTGGTTAAATATTGAATGAAAAAAAAAATATCGATCTGTGTTCCTGTTCTTAATGAGGAAAAAAATATTAAAATACTTGTTAATAAAGTTGATATCTTTTTCAAAAAAAATTTAAAAAATAAATTTAATTATGAAATAATATTTACAGATAATGCAAGCTCTGATCAGACTGAAAAAGAAGTTATAAATTTAAAAAAAAAATTTAAACATATAAGATATTATAGATTTAACAAAAATATTGGCTACGATCTTTCTCTATTAAAAAATTATCAACTATCCAATGGAGATGCTGCAATATCAATTCATTGCGATTTACAAGATCCTATTGAAAAAATTGAAATTTTTTTAGATAACTGGGTTAAAGGTTATGATTTAGTATACGGAAAAATTATACAAAGAAACGAAGGTCCAATTTTAACGTTTTTAAGAAGATTATACTATTACATATTTAACTCTTTATGCTTTAAGGAAAAAAAATTACCAATTAATGCTGTAGATTTTAGATTAATTGATAAAAAAATTATTCTTAAGATTAAAAAGTATAAAAAAAATTACTACTATGCACGAGGTTTAACTTATTTCTTTTCAAAAAAATCTATTCATATTAATTATATCAGAAAAAATAGAAAATTTGGAAAAAGTAAATTTAATATTAAAAATTCAATTATTTATGCAATAATATCTATTATATCCAATACAGACCTGAATAAATATTGTGTTTTAGGAGTTTTATTAAATTTATTTACACTATATTTTTATAAACACTTAAGTTTTATAACATATCCATTAATGTTGATTTTCGTTATAATCATTTTTGTTAGTACTGGTGTATTTAAGGATAAATTAAGTTATATAAAATATTCTAAGATTATAAAATAATTGTTTTTTGAGCTATAACTTTTTAAGTTCTTGTACCACTTCTTTTGCGTGATCTTTTACCCTAACATTAGACCATACTTTTTTGATCTTTTTTTTAGAATTAATCAGATACGTTGATCTAATTATACCTTCATAAGTCTTTCCTAAAAATGATTTTTTACCCCATGCGCCATATTTTTTTATAATCTTTAAGTTTTCATCTGATAATAAATCAAATTTTAATTTATATTTTTTTTTAAATCTTAAATGACTCTCTATGCTATCTTTTGAAATCCCAAAGACTACAGCTTTATTTTTTGTAATAATATTGTTTAATTTGTTAAAATCTTTAGACTCCAATGTGCATCCCGGAGTATCATCTTTTGGATAGAAGTATAGGATAATATTTTTCTTTATTTTATTTAATTCAACGATTTCATTATTAGTAGATGGTAATTTGAAATTTGGTGCTTTTTTTTCTTTTTTTAAAATCATTTTTAAATTAGGTTTAATTTTATTTTATTTTTATTATTTGTTTCCTTACACCATAATTCATAACTTTCGCACATTCTCCATAAAAGATTATACGCGCTTTGTGTCTCAGAAAGTGGAAATTGGCTTTTTGTAAAATATTGACTTTTGCTGGGGCCAAATTCTCTCATGACAGTTCTTTTTTGTACGTCTAAGAGTTTACTGGTCTCTTCATTTAAAGATTTTTTTTGTAAAAGATCCTTATGTAAATTGTTATGAAATTCTCCGCTGCCTATAAAATTATAAACTTCGGTTCCAATAAATCTCTCTATTGCCTCTATGTTTGGTATATCGGGGTTGTTTTTTTTAACTTTTAAAACTTCTTGATAGATTAACTCAGCAACATATAACATAATTGGTTTGACAGTTTTTTTGTCCATATTTGTTTTTAATAAATTTCAATTAAAATTAAAATGCGGTCAATTGTTTATTATTTAATGAATTTTCTAACGCTGTGTTTTGCATTATTTAACTTTATTTAACAATATTATAATTTGAAAAATAATCAATTAAATGAAAACTAATTAAAATTCAGTTATAGAATTTTTGTGGTAACTTTAATGATGAAAAAAAAATTAGTTTTTAATTTAAAATTGTACTTTTTTAGAATTCTTATTATCAACTTTTTATCTTTTATTTATTTATCAGAAACTTATGCATTTGATTTTGGATTTATTTCAATACAATCTTTTATTTATTCAATAAGCATTTATCTAGTCTATTTTATTATTTTTTTTGAAAGCATATCAGCACTACTTAATGAATATGGACTAGATCTAAATTTTTATAAACTAGTTTTGCATAATTTTAATAACTTAAACTATGAGTATATGGGACATATATTATATCAAAACGTAAATATTATTTATTTTTTATTTTTTTCAACTGGAGTTTTGTTTTTCCTTGAGAAAAAGAAATATAATTTTTCCTTAAAATTTAATTTATATAGCAAAAAACAAAAATTTTTTTTTGTATCTTTTTTAATTATTTTTTTATTATCTACTTTTAATACTGGATTTTCTCATCAAATCATAGTTGAAAGAGTAAAAGGTTTGACCAACACTTGGACAGAAAAAGATTTAATTTTTAATAAAGTAAAATACTACAACCAGTTAGTAAAAAATAATATTTTTAGAAATGATAATTGGTATAACAATATAAAGTTTTCTTTAATTTATTCAGGTACTATGCCATCAGGAGATAGGCGTATACATTTAATTGATAATGTAAAAAACTTTCAAAATTTTGGAAAAATTATAAATCAAAAAAATTATAATAATATATATATAATAATTAATGAATCTTACCCTAATTTTAGAGATCAAAATTTAAAAAACAATCTTTATCAAAAAATAGTATCTAATAATAGTGATTTAAGAATTCAAAAATTTAAAAGAAAATGGAACAGATCTGTGACAACTCAAGGGACAGAAATGGAATTTTTTTGCAATAAAGATGTAGATTTTAACAAATTCATCAAAGAAGATTTAAAACTATTTTTAAAAAAAAACGATTGTTGGATAAATAAAAAAAAGAATAAAAATTTAATATATATCCATAGTTATAATGATACTTTTTTTAATAGGTCAAGATATAAAGATTTTTTTAAAAAAACTTATTTTAAACAAGATCTAATAAAAATGGGTCTGAAAAAATGTGACCAAAAGTTTGATGGTATTTGTGATCATGAAGTCATTAATAACATGAATAAGTTTGTGGACGAAAAAAATAATAATTTTGTAATATTTTTGACTTTAAACAATCATATTCCAGCTGAACCAATTACAAACAAAAAATATGTTGATTGTAATTCAAACTCAACATTGAATATGAATGAGCAATTTTGTACGATTTATAATAATCAAATGTTTTTCAATGAAAATTTATCAAATTTTCTTAGGACTATGAAAAAAAATGATTTGTTAGTTTTTTTTTCAGATACTCCACCTATGTTTAATAAAAGAATAAGAATACATTTTGAAGATACAATTGATATTTATTTTTTTTCAAAAAAATAATTTTAGAGTGGGCATTCTGTTGCCAGGTAGCAAAATTTATTTTCCTTTATTTCTGTCAAATATTTCTTTTGTTACTTGGTGAGAAGGAAAAGGGCCACCAACTATTGCGGTTCCAATAGCCCCACCCAATATAGCACCTGCTACATTTGATGAGTTTACACCGGTAATAAAGTAATAATTTTCACCTTTTTTAAAATTAACTGGAATATTGGTTTGTCCGAATACTAATGACATAGGGTCCGCCTTTACAGTAATAATACTGCTTCCTTCAGGAGCATAAAATTTTATAAAATCTTTAGGATATAATGACCCTACCTCTGTGCCATTTAACCTAACTATAGCTCTAACTCCTCCATATAAAAAACCGCCCTGTCTATAAATAGAGACATTCGCCATGTCTTTTGAATCAACAATCAATTGAGATTCATTTTTAACCCCTGTAGATGCGCAACCATAGGTTAAGACAAATAATAAAATTAAAAATCTTTTCATATAAATGAGTTTAACATAAAACTTTAATTTTATAAGATTTATATTGCTAAATGTCCTTAAGAATAAATTAAGACTTTAACTACATTTTTTGAAAAGAAACAAGAATCGAAAATTAATTAAGTAGGGGCGTTCTGTTGCCCGGCAATAGATTAGAAATTAGCATATTTGCTTGTTTAATCAAAGCACTTCGTTGTAAACTTCGTTGTCAGAATAACTTGTTTTCCTTCTAGTTGGTTTTTTGATCTAACACTTCGTTGTAAAATTGATTAAACTTACTTTATGAAAAGTATAACTACTAAAATTTTACTTTTATTTTCTTGGTCAAACTGTTTGTATTTTGGTTATCATTTCATTTCAAAAAATCAAAACTTTGATGAATTCATAAAATTTTTTAGTCAAGTTTATAGTTTTGATTGGGCAAAATCTTTAGGTTTTTTTGGAGGCATGATCCAGATTACTATATCGGTACTCATCCTGATATATATGGGTTTATCAATATTAGTATTATTAAGTTTTTTTTGGAAATTTTTAATTAAAAATAATTTGGATTTGGATAAAGAATAATGGAATTTTTTTTTAAGGGGCGTTCTGTTGCCAGGTGCCCTTAACTTTGTAGCATTATTCGCGAATAATTTGAATATCAAAGTAAGATTTAGTATTCAAATGACGCCACTAGGACGCCAAGAGAAAGTCATAAATTAGAATTAAAATATAAATATGAGAAGAGTCCTTAAATATTTTTTCTTATCAATTATTTCTTTAATTACTCTGATTGGAGTTTTTGCACCAGAAGACCCTGCGTGGGTAGAATGTTCAGATGAGAATGATTTATATAGATATGTTTATAATGGTTGGAAAGTAGATA
>MDSW01193650.1_pt1 | contig 37450 bp, 34 predicted proteins | sample 811171 | NCBI WGS metagenome assembly MDSW01 (sample SAMN05326641, study PRJNA326480) | marine metagenome | isolation source: seawater | place: Atlantic Ocean: North West | collected 2012 | reverse complement strand
TAAATTAATATTTTTTTTTATATAAATATTTGAAATATATGTTTTTAAAATAGGAAGTTTGATTATATTTTTAAACTTTTTGACTGTATGAATATTTTGATCATTTGGCCAAATTAAAACAAACAATATATTTTTTTTTTTTAATTTTATTAAACAATCTTTAATTAGTTGAGTATACAGATTTTTTCTTCTATAAAATTTATCAACAAAACTAGAGTGTCGTGAAACAAAATAATGACCAGAGTGGGTTTTATATTTAATAAATCCCACATGTCCAATTATTGTTTTTTTTTTCTTTACAATATAACATAATAATTGGTTCTTATTTGAATATCTCCACACATAAAAGTTTTTTGAAATTTTTTTACCTAAATTTTCAAAAAATTTATTTTTTATCTCTTTAAAATCATTTTTTATATTTACGTTCTTAAATTTAAAATTATTATTAATTTTTGATGAAATCATAGATTTTATTATTTATAAAATTATGTTTGTAAGTATCAGTTATTGTTTCTTTAGCATTTCTTGAAAATTTTTTATATAATAACTGATCCGTTAAAAGTTTTTTTATTTTGAAAAAAGCTTCATCTACATTCTGATACAGAAAACCATTTATACCATTTTTTATCAAATCAATATTACCTCTAATTTTTCTTCCTATTACTGGTTTTCCTAAAGACAACGATTGAATTACTGATACAGGTAAGCCCTCTCTAAAACTTGCATGCAATAATATGTCAAATTTTTTAATTTCATTCAAAATATCGTATCTAAAATTATATAATTTTATGTTTTTTAATTTTTTTTTTTTTATAATTGACATATATTTACTTCTATTACCATTTCCAAAAGCTCTAATTTCAAAATTTGGGTTGTACTTGTTTAATTTTTCACTGATATAAATTAAATCGAGATAACCCTTTTCATTCTTATAAGCTGCTAAAACACCAATAATTTTTTTTTTAAAGTTTATTTTTTTATTTTTAATTTTTTTGTTTAATTTTATTCCTACACCATTAATTAAAATATTTTTTTTTTTTAAAATATTTTTTGTAAAAATAAAATCATGCTTATTGATATTTATATATTTATTTGTATTAAATGAAAAAATATATTCCAAAAATTTAAATAAAAAATTTTTTAGAATTTTGTTTTGTGGATGAAATCTATAACCATGAACAAAATAAATTATATTTGGTTTTGAAAAATACAATGCCAAACGAATAAAATGAGCTGCCAAAGGAGTATTTAATAAAAATATAGGCTGACTCAACTGTTTATTTATTTTATAAATTTTATAGATTTGTAAAAAAATATTTTTAAAATTCAATAACTCACTAATTGTTTTTGGAAACAAAATTTTAATTTTTTTAGAATTATTTATTTTTAAATTTCTTGGATCTCTACAAAGTAAAATAGTTTTATGACCTTTAAGTTGTATATACTTCGTTAATTTTGTTAAAAATAAATTTTGCGTAATCGCGTCTGATGATGCAATTATAATTTTTTTTTTCAAACTTTTTTCTTTTATTTGGTTAAATTTATATGTAACTATAATAATATGTCATTTTCAAAAGTTGTAAAAAAATATTTTTTTAAAGGTAAAACAACTTTATTAATAAATGTAATAATTTTGTTATTTTGTATTATTTTTGTAATTATTAGTAACATTTCTAATAATAAAAAAATTCAATTATTTACAAAATTAAATATTACTGATTTCCCCCCGTACTTAGTAGACTCTTTTAATTCAAGTATTTATGGCTTAGATGTAAAAACCTATAAAAGTAATAAAAATGACAAAGTTGAATTAAGACAGATCACATTAAGTTGGAAAAGAGGTACAAACGAAAAAGATGAAAACAAAATTAATACAATTAAATCAAGAATAATTAAAATTTCTGATAGATATAGAGAATTATCTAAATCTCAAGTAGACTCAATTTTAGCTGATCATAATGATTGCTTGATATATCTGTATAACGATCAATCCTATATGATCCAGGAAATATTATCAATTGAGTCAAATTTAAAATATTTAAATTGGTTTATTAATAATTTGGATAAATTAATAATTTTAGAAAGAGCTGAAATTAAATTTACTGATACTCAAAATATTATAGAAGTTATCTTCTCTTCATTTTTTTTAACAATTCTATTTATAATTCTTATTAATTTTGTAAGATTTCAGAGAGAAAAACTATAAAGTTTTACCTGTAGGATTTAAAAAATATCTTTTTATAAGAGTTATAGGAGTTTTTATAATTATATAAAAATATAAAATTACACTATAGTTTTTAACAAAGTAAATATCGTAATTTATTTTTTCTTTTAAGGTTCTTTTTTTCCCACTGAAGTAAACTTGACTATAACCTGTAATCCCTGGCCTAACATTATGGCGTAAAGATAAGTCCATTAAATCCACATTGTTTTTAAGAATATTCATTGGATAAGGTCTAGGTCCAACTATTGACATATCGCCTTTTAGTACATTTATAAATTGAGGTAACTCATCTAAACTTGTCCTTCTCAATATTTTTCCAATTTTAGTTATTTCTTCGTTAGAATTTTTTTTCATTGTTCTAAACTTAATTAATTTAAATTGTTTATTTTTAAAACCAACCCGTTCTGAAATAAAAAATACTTCTCTATTATTAAAAAAAAAGAGTGAAATAAAAATAATGATTAATAACGGAAAAAAAAAGATAATAAAAAAAAAACTAATTAATTTATCTAATAAAATTATTACATATATATTAATTTTTTTGGGCATTTACTTGAAATAAAGAGATTATAAAAAATGCAATGATTGGCCAATACATCCATTTAAGCCGTAAAATTAAACCAAAATTTGACAATGAAATAGAGCAAATAAAATATAATCCAAATGCATAAATTATAAATAATTTTAATAATTTAAATTCTTGGTAATAAAAATTTTTTAAATAAGAAAAATTGTTAAATTTTAGTATGAAAATTAAAGAAAAAAGATAGAAATTTAATATTTGATCATAAAAAAATATGGGTGCAAATATACCTCCACTTGAGGCTCCAAAACCAAATATAGATTGAACAAAACGCTTTATTAAATCACTATCAGCATATCCTAAAGCTGTATTTCCAACATTTGTATTATCTTGTCTCAATTTTATAAAATTTTTAATTTGTTCAAAATAATTTCCATCGTAAGTCCAAGCATATAAATCTCTAGAAATATAAAAAATTATTACAACAAAAAATGTTAAAAAAAATAAGATTGTTAATTTTTTAAAATCAATTTTTCTAATCGATATAATATAATATGCAAATAATGATGCTATAATTATACCTCCCAAATAAGGTCTAATTAAATAAAGAATTATTATGGGAAAAACTGAAAAAAAAATTAAATCTTTAGTTTTATATTTTTCAACAAAATAAACATAAAACAACAACATTGTTATAAAAAAAATAATTGTATCTTTTGTAATACTAACTGTAAAAATATTTAGTGCAGGATTAAAACAAAGAGCAATAACAAATATATTTACATAATTATTTTGAAATCCTAAATTTTTGAAAATTTTCAAGCAAAATAAAATTGCAAAAGTACCTAAGTAAAAAAAGATTAATGATACAGATAAATATGATAGCTCTAAATAGCCCACTAATGGTCTCAATGTAAATGATAAAAATTCACTTCCTGTATATGTTTTAAGACTAGAATGAAATTGATACACACTAAAATAATCTGGTCCTGCAATATTGTAAATTCCATGGCCATCAAATACTCCAGTTTTTGAAGCATAATATAATGTAAATAAAAGAATGACTGCTCTATAAATAATTAAAGTTGCTACTAAATTAATATTTAAATTATTTTTTTTTATAAAATTTTTAACACATAAAAAAAAAATTAATAATAAAATTATACTTACTAAAAAATCAGAAATTGAACCTATGAATCTATTGGTAATAGCATATCCACCAAACATTATATTGACCTTATAAGTTTATTATATTTTTTTAACATAATATTTATTGATAGTTTTCTTTTAGCTCTTTCGTATAAATTATTTTTTATCAAATTTAATTGATTTTTATATTTTGGATTTATCAATTTAATAAATTTTTTAAATAAATCCTCTAAATTATTTTTTTGATAGATTAAATTTTTATTATTTATTATAAAATAATTCTCACCTATGTTTGGAGCTAAACAAATTGTTCTATTTAAAATACTTTCAGCTAACACATTTGGAAACGACTCCCCATAAAAGGAGGTCGTTATTAGTATATCAAATTTTCTATAATACATATTTATATTTTGCTTTTCCTTTAGATACTTGATATTTTTAAAAAGTTTATAATTCTTAATTAATTCCTTTAGTTTTAAGTTTTTATTATTAATCTTATCACCAACTAAATATGCTATGAAATTTACACGTTTAATTATCAGTTGATGTAAAAATTTAAAAAAAAACTTATGATTTTTTTGTGGACTAAATCTACCAACAAAGCCAATTTTAACAATATTGCTTATATTTTTTTTTTTATTAATATTGATTTTATTAGGTAAATTAAATCCATTTCTGATAACAACTTTATTATTATTTAATAAAAAAAAAAAATTATGAACTTTTAAAGAATAACTAGAATTAAATATTATTGCTTTAGGTAATAATTGAAATATTGGAAGTAATAATCTTGCTAAAAATATAGTAGTTAATTTAGATTTCCCAAAAACAAAACTCGAATGACGTATATTCCATATTAATTTGAATTTATTATTAAAAAATTTTAATAATGAACCTAGCAAACATGAGTGATACATCCAACACATTAAAATTTTAGATTTATTAATTCTAATTATAGAATTAATTTTTTTTAAAGATCTCAAGAAATTTCTATTTAGAGAAAGATCAAATTCATAAAATTTTATGTTATCTCTCTTTAAAATATTTTTATAAAAATTTTTTTTTTTTAGAACAATAATTTCATGAGAATTTTGTTTATCATTTAATATTAATCTCATTAAATTTTTTTCAGCACCGCCGTTTCCTAGGCTATTAATTATGTGAGTTATTTTCATTAATCAAAATCTTTCGTAATCATATAAATATAATTTTTGATTTTTTTTAAATTCCTCGATTTTATTACCTTAGACAGTAATGGAATGTTTATACCTCTTTTTTTACTTAAATTATTTTTTATAAAAAGTATTTTATTTTCTTTTGTTTTAACTAAAATATTTTTAGGAGTTGTTAGTATTTCGTGTAATTTTTCACCTTTTGAAAGTCCTATAATTCTATAACTTATCTCATTTATATTTTTTGATTTCTTAACTAATTTTTTTCCATAAAAATTTGAAATTTTTTTGGCTAAATCAAATATTTTTACGGGTTTTCCCATATCAAAGTAAAAAGTTTTACCATCATTATCTATAGTTAACGTTGTTAAAATAAGATTGATTGCCTCATTCACTGACATAAAATATCTAGTAGCTTTTAAATTGGTAATAGTAAGTTCTTTACTGTGTAAAATTTGATCTTTAAAGATTGGTATAACTGATCCACTTGAGTTCAGCACATTTCCAAACCTCACTGAATAAAAATTTGTCTTTGTAGATATTTTATTAAACTTATGGACTATTTGCTCTGTAACGTTTTTTGTAGCTCCCATAAAATTTTTTGGTCTTACAGCTTTATCAGAACTAATATTTACAAAAGTAGAAACTTTATCTTTTGAATATTTACATAAATTTAAAGTGGATACTATATTGTTATCAACTGAACTTATAATATTATTTTCAACAATAGATACATGTTTGTAAGCCGCAGAGTGAAAAATGAAATCAAAATTTTTTTTAAGTAGTTCCTTAACAAAATTTTTATTTGCTAAATTTCCTAATATAAAGTTTATTTTAAATTTATTTTTATCATCAACATTATTTTTAAAATAGTGAGAAATTTTAAACAAATTATGCTCATTGTTATCAACAACATATATTGATTTAGGGTTTAGCTTGTAAATTTGCTTTACTAATTCACTTCCAATACTACCACCACCTCCTGTGACTAAAATATTCTTCTTATCAATTAATTTTAATTTTTGCTTATCTAAAGTATTTGAATATCCAAGTATATAATTAATATCAACATCAGTAGGTTTTACAGACGAAGGATTGAGAGTTCCATTTGTATGAGTAATAAATACAATCCTAATATTTTTAAAGTCTAAAAACTTTTCATAAATTTTTCTTTTAAAATCTTTTTTATCGTTATTAATAGCAATAAAAATCACAAGGTTTTTTTTGGAAAATGTTTCAATAAAAGAATTTAAACTTATGATTTTAATATTTTGAATATAATGACCCTGAAGATAAGTATTATCGTCTATGATTGCTTGTATATTATAATTACTTTCATATTTATTAATATAATTTTTTAATTGATTACCTAGATTTCCTCCACCGTATATTGCACAATTAATTTTGCTTAAATTGGTAGATTTATATTTGTTGATTATAGAGTTAATAAAATAAACAATTAATTGCCTTGAAAATAAAAATAGAAAAAACAATGTAATAGGAATTGAAAAAATTGTAGATCTAGGTGGTTTTAAACCAAGCACCATATCCATACTAAAGAAAATACTTATTTTTGTTGAAAATATAAATACATACAAAAAATAAATTAAACTAAAAATAGAAAAAATTTTTAATAGCTGAAGAAAATCAAAAGTTAAAAATCTTGTTAATGTGGAATATAGTTTAAAAAAATAAACTACACATACAAAAAGTAAAGCTGGGATCACAATATTTGTAAAATCTACAAATAGTAAATTTGAAAAACTTTCGTATCTAAAAAAGTAAGACAAATAAACTGAAATTATTGCTAAATTAAAATCAAAAAAAATTAATAAAAATTTTTTAAGATTTTTTTTTAAATCCTGCATAATGATTTTCTAAGTTTAATTTTTCAAACTAATTTCGTATTGTTATAAAGGATTTTTAATATATAACCAATGTTTATACTTTTGTAAGTTTATAATAAGCTATCTCATTACCGTAATGTTATTCTAATAAAAAAAACATGAAATATAAAATTCCTTCTTTTTTTTTAACTAGTTCTATTATATTCATTTTACTTGTTGTCTATAAATCTGAATTTGTTTGGGAAGGCTTAAGAAGATCTTACTATATCTATTTTTATATCATAGGTATTTTTGCAATAATATTTTCTGTAATTACATATTTTTTAAATAAAAAATTTAATCAAATATTATTAATAACTTTTTTATCAACAATTTTATCAGTATATCTTTTTGAATATTATATCTCTTATTTAAAAGTTGATAAAAGTATTGAAGAAAATAGCAAAATATTGAAAAAAAAAACTGGCAAAGATTATGATAAAAGATCTAGAACAAAAGTTTTTAAAGATCTAAAAAAAGAGGGGAATAAAGTTACCTTATCTTTTTTTCCTGAATATTTTGTTTATAAACAAAATCTTGATTTACTACCTCTCTCTGGCATTTCCAATATTAATACTATTCTATGTAGTGATCAAGGAGAGCATCTTATATTTAAAAGTGATAAGTATGGATTTAGAAATGAAAATTCTATTTGGGACGAAGATGAAATAGATTACTTAATTGTAGGGGACTCTTTCGCACAGGGATTTTGTGTAGAAGATCCTAAGCATATTTCAGAAACAATAAAAAAAAATACAAACAAAAAAGTATTAAACATTGCTTACGGCAGTAATGGTCCTCTTTTAGAATTTGCAAGTATAAATGAATACTTACCAAAAAAAACTCATAATGTTCTTTGGTTTTATTTTGAGGGAAATGATCTTGAAAATCTTGATATGGAATTAAAAAACGATATTCTTAAAAAATATTTATATCAAGAAAATTTTAGTCAAAACTTAAAAAAAAAACAAAACAAAATTAATAAAATAATCGAATATGAATTAAAGGAAAATTTAAGTATTAAAAATTATTTCAATAAATTTTTAAAACTAAAAAATACAAGAAAATTTATAAAGAAAACATTTTCTACTACAGATCAAAAAAAATTAGATCCAAAAATTTTAGAAAATTTGTTTTTGATACTAAAAAAAACAAAAAAGATATTAAGTAAAGAAACAAAGTTTTATTTTGTATACCTCCCTGATTTTTCTAGATATGACACACAAAATCATAATTTTGAAAGTATAAAAATTAAAAATTTTATAAAACAAAACAATATTGAGTTAATCGACGTTCATGAAGAAATTTTTTCAAATTATCAAAATCCCAAAACTTTTTTTAATTTTCAAAAAAGTGGGCATTATAACGAAGCTGGATATAAGGTTATCGCAGAAAAAATTATTGAGATAATAGAAAAAAATGAATAGTTTTATTAAATTTAAAATGTTGATTCTATAAATTTTTAATCTCAAAATATATCATTAAAATAATTATATAGATTTTGATTCTATATAAAGTATAAGAATTCAAAATTTTTGTAAAAATAGATTAACTTAAATATGTATATAATTGGTCTAAATTATGGGGAATTTAATACCTCTTGTGCATTGATAAAAAATGGTAAAATTTTATTTGCAACGCAAGAAGAAAGGCACACAAGAGAAAAATTCACTAAAAATTTTCCAATCAATTCAATTAAACTGATCTTAAATAAATTTAAAATCAAAATTTCTGATATTTACGCTATATGTTCTGGATGGAACCCTGCTGGTCATTTGACAAAATATAACCCTTTTATTTCAAGTAGGAGATTGTCTAGAGAGCACAATTTTTACTCACTTATTGATAATACATTCTTAATAGAAAATGATAGAGAAGACTCCCTATACACAGAAATAAAAGTTAATTTTGAAAAAAAAAAATTTCCTAAATTTTATCACATAAACCACCACACATGCCACGCATCAAATGCTTATTTTTTATCTAATTTTAAAAAAGCAGCAGTATTATCTATAGATTTTAGAGGAGAAAATGATTGTACCGCTATGTTTTTGGGAAATGAAAATGAGTTAAAAAAAATCTATTCGCAGGAAATACCTAACTCTTTAGGCTTATTCTACTCAGCTTTTACTCAACTGGTGGGTTTTAAACCCGATAGTGATGAATGGAAAGTGATGGCAATGTCGGCATATAGTTTAAATTGTAATGCTGAGATAAATAAAATAAAAAAGTGTTACATTTTAGAAAATGGAAAACTTTATTTAAATCAAAAATATTTTTCACCATTTACTCACACTGACAATACTCTTTATACAAATGAGCTTGAAAAACTTTTTTTTACAAAAAATAAAATACAAGCGGATATGAATATAAAAATTAGAATTGCAAAAGCATTACAATTTTGTTCTGAAGAAATTGCGACTTATTTCTTAAACTATCTCTATAAAATTACTAAAGTAGAAAATCTTGTGGTAAGCGGAGGTTTTTTTATGAATTCCGTTTTTAATGGTAAAATAATTAATAAAACAAAATTTAAAAATATTTATATTCCTTATGCTCCAACTGATACTGGCAATTCTATAGGATCTGCTCTTTACTTATACCATTGTGTGCTAAAGAAAAGACGTATTAAACAAAATCAATCTCCATATTTGGGTCCTAGTTTTTCAAATAATGATGTTCTTAACGTCATAAAAAGAAGAAAAATAAAATTTAAGAAAATCAAAAATTTTGAAAGAGAAATAGCTAAAAAATGTTATGAAGGTAAAATAATTGCTTTTTTTAGGAACAGAATGGAATTTGGAGATAGAAGCCTTGGGTCAAGATCAATATTAGGAGATCCAAGATTATTACAGAACAAAAATAAAGTTAATTCTATGGTTAAGTACAGAGAGAAATTCCGACCTTTTGCTCCATCAGTAATATCAGAAAAAGTTAAAACTTTTTTTGACGTGAGAGCAAATTTTAAAAATAATTATATGGAAAAAGTTGTTAAAGTTAAAAAGAAATATAGAAAAAATTTAGCTGCTATTACTCATCTTGATGGATCAGCAAGAGTCCAAACAGTTTCTAGAGAAATGAATTTGGACTTTTATAAAATTTTAATTGAATTTGAAAAATTATCAGGATTTCCAATATTATTAAACACATCTTTAAACATAAATTCAGAACCAATTGTAATGACACCAGATGATGCTATTAATAATTTCTTTAATTCTGGCTTAGATTGCTTATATATAGAGGATTATTTAATTGAAAAATAAAAATATGTATTATGCCTGGACATGAATTAATAAATCACAAAGAACTTAATGAAATAAAAAAAATATTTAAATACAGTGATGGTGTTTTATTTGCGCATGGATTTGATAAAAGAAGAAAAAATATATTTAGAGTAAGGAACTTTGAAAATTCATTAAAAAAATATTTTAAAACTAAAAATGCTTTATGTGTAACTTCAGGGACTGCTGCTATAAAAATAGCTTTAAAGGCTTGTGGTGTCAAAAAAGGAGATGAGGTAATTACACAAGCTTTCAATTTTATAGCTACGGTAGAGGCTATAGTAGATATAGGCGCAATACCAATCCTTACAAATATTGATGAAACACTCAATATGTGTCCTAAAGACTTAATAAAAAAAATAACAAAAAAAACTAAAGCGGTTATACCTGTGCATATGCAAGGATTTTCTGCGAAAATAGCTGAAATAGAAAGAATTTGTAAAAAACGAAAACTAAAATTAGTTGAGGATAATTGTGAGAGTATTGGCGCAAAATATAAAAATAAATTTTTAGGTAATTTTGGAGATGTAGGAATAATGAGTTTTGATTTTGGAAAAAATATAACAATGGGTGAGGGTGGTGCAATTTTAACAAACAATAAAAAAATATTTAAATATTGCAAAGAATACCATGATCATGGCCACGAATTGAACCCAAAATATCCAAGAGGCATGGACACAGTTACTAATCCAGGATTCAATTATAGAATAACAGAGTTACAAGCAGCGGTAGGCTCAGCACAATTAAAAAAATTGAATTATATTTTAAGAGAAAACAAGAAGAGATATGAAATACTTTTTAAAAATTTCGCAAATATATTTCCAATAAGGCACAAACTTAAAGAGTCTGTTTCTTCTATGGATGCTTTTATGTTTAAAGTAGATGATTCGAATTTAAGAAATAAGATTATTAAGCTTTTATATAAAACCGGAATTGGAACAAAAAATGTACCTGATGCAATACGGTGGCATTTTGCTAGTTTTTGGTCGCATGCAATTTCTAAACATGAGATTAATTCGGTTAAAAGATCTAAGAAAGAAATTGAAAAATATATTGCAATACCAATATCTTTAAGACTGAAGCCCGAATTATACAACTCAGTTTCAAAAAAAATTGTAAAATTATCAAAAATAAGTTGAAAAAATTATTAATTATAGGCGCAGGAAACCACGCAAAAGTTATTTTATCTGAAATTTTAAAAATAAAAAAATACAGCGTTATTGGATTCGTAGATGATAAAAAAAGTAAAAGAAAAATGTTATTTAATTTTAAAAATAAAACTTATGATTATTTAGGCAATTACTTAAATTTTTTAAAAAATCAAAAAATTAACAAATTAGAAGCAATTCTTGCTATAGGTTCTAATTATTCAAGAGAAGCAATGTATAATAAAATAAAAAAAAAATTTAAAAATTTAAAATGGGCTAAGATTATATCTAAAGATGCAATTATATCTAAAGATATAAAAATTGGAGAAGGGTCTGTGGTGATGTCTGGTTGTGTATTAAATTCTGGAACAACAATAGGGAAACACTGTTTCGTTAATACATCTTCATCTATTGATCATGACAACCAATTTCAAGATTTTTCTAGTGTAGGTCCTGGTGTAACAACTGGTGGTAATGTAAGTTTAAATAAAAATAGCTATATTGGTATTGGAACAACAGTTATGCACAATATTACTATTAAAGAAAACACTGTAATTGGAGGAAATTCATTTGTTAATAAAAATTGTTCAAGCTACTCAGTATATTATGGTTCCCCAGCTAAAAAAATTAGAAAAAGAAAAAAAAATAGTAAATATTTATGATTTTAAAGTAATTAAATAGTCAACCAAAAAAATATTTTAATTATGAAAATTTCAAACAAAAAAATTGGAAAAAATCATAAATCTTTTTTAATAGCTGAAATTGGCTTAAATCATAATGGGTCGTTATTGAAAGCCAAAAAAATGATTAATTATGCAAAGGATGCTGGATTTGATGCAGTAAAATTTCAAACAATTAATCCAAGCCTCTTAATGAAAAAAGATACACCACTTGTAAAATATCAAAAAAAAACTAAATCCAAAAATATGTTCGACCTAATTAGTAAATATAACTTTTCTAAAAGAGATTTTATCAATATTAAAAAATATTGTGATAAAAAAAAAATAATTTTTTTATCTACCCCATTTGATAATGAAAGTGCATCTTTTTTAAATGAGTTAAATGTACCAGCATTTAAAATTTCATCGTCTGATAATGATAATTATTTATTATTAAAAAAAATTAAAAAATTCAAAAAACCAATAATATTATCTACAGGAATGATAAACCACAAAGATCTAAAAAAAACTCTTAATTTTCTTAAATTAAATAAAAATATGATTTCAATACTTCACTGTATCAGTGAATATCCAACTCCTGTAACAAGAGCTCAATTGAACTCAATTACCCTGCTAAAAAAATTAAAATATAATGTGGGATTTTCAGATCACACAATTGGAAATTCTAGCGCAATATCAGCTATTACTCTTGGCGCAAATATAATAGAAAAACATATTACTTTAAATAGAAACATGAAAGGACCTGATCATGCATCATCAATTGAATGTAGAGAATTAAAACAGTTTGTTAAAAGTATAAGAGATATAGAAATAATGCTAAAAGTGAAAAATCGTTCTCTAACTAAAATTGAAAATGAAACTAAAAAGTTAGCCAAAAAATCTCTTTATTATTTAAAAGATATAAAAAAAGATAATATTGTTAAAGCGACAGATATAATTGCTCTAAGACCTAAGCTTAATGGAATTAGTCCAACCAAAATAACAAAAATTTTAAATAAAAAAATCACAAAAGATGTTTTTAAAAATAATTTGGTTAAATTTAATGATTTTAAAAGATGATTGGTTTAATTTATTAACTTTCTATTATTTTTTTATAATTTTGAGCAACCTCAAGAGTATAGTATTGTTTTAAATCATGTTTAAATATCGGTTTTTTATAATTAAATTTTAAAAATTGATAATTAAATTTAATAGAACTATTTATTTTAAAAAGTTTTCCTAATTTTCCATTTTTTAAAATCTCTTTTGGACCAAATTTGCAATCTGAGGAAATTACTTTGTTGTTAAAATAAAGAGCCTCAACTAAAACATTTCCAAAACCCTCCCAATTTGAAGAAAGGACAAAATAATCACTTTTTCTAAAAAAAATGTTTACATTTTTTTTATTGCCTAAGAAAAAAACAGAATTATTTAATTTTAATTTAGTACACAATAATTTTAACTCTTTAAGCAATGAACCATTTCCAATCAAAAATAGTTGAAATTTATTATTTATATTTAATTTTTTAAAAGATCTTATTAAAAATTCTAAGTTTTTTTGTTTTTCAAACCTACATACAGAAAGAATTTTAATACTTTTTTTATCAAATAAATTCAAATCCTTATCAAATTTTAAAGATTTGGAATAAAAATTTTTATCAATAATTGGATTGTATACATGATATACTTTATTGGAATTAAAACTTATTTTTTTTATTTCATTTTTTAAACCAATAGAACAAGTAATTATTTTCTTACAAAATATAGTAGAAAATTTGAATAGATTTAGGGAAATAATAGTTTTTAAGGAATTTGTATTTTTTAATGTTTGAGAATAATTATTTTGCACTCCAAATATTAGTTTTGTAGAGCTAAATGAAATTAGTTTCGATATTGTTGAAATTACATTAGTAGAATATAAAAATGATATAAAATAATCAGGCTTAATCTTAAATAAATAATATGATAGTGAAAATATAGAACTAGATAATCTTTTTTTTTTTAATGAAATTATTTTAAGGTTTTTGTTTATATTATGATAAGGAAAATTTTTAGTATTTAAAACTATAATATAAACCTCATAACTATTAGTTAAATAATTACATAAATTTATTGCAGCTTTCTCAGCACCACCAAATGTAAAATATGGTACAAAACAGAATAATTTTTTCATAACTTATAAATTAATTAAAAAATTTTTTTTTATTTTAGGGGGTAAAAAAATATTTTTTATTTTTTTTATATTCATTTTGTTATTTACTTTTAAATTTCTTAATGAATTTAACTTATTAATACTAAAGAAATATCTATCAATTATATAATCATCTCTTATGTAATTAGGAATTTTAAAAATAATTATATTTAAATTTGTTTTAATTAGATCAATAAATGCACTAGTAGAACTTGATATTACTACAAATTTAATCTTATTTTTATTTATAGACTCGAAGAGATTTTTATTTAGATCTATTTTTATGCTACTATTTTTGAAAATTTTATTTTTAAATTCATCATAGTAAGTAGGATGTGGTCTAATATATAAACTTTTAGTAGAATTAGTTTTATAATCTTTAATTATATTTTCTAGGAACACTTTATTGTGTAAATCCATAACAAAAAGAATATTTTTCGCATTTTGTTTTTTATTAAATTTTTTGATATTTCTTAATCTAAAGCTACCGTAACATTGAACACTTAATTTTTTTAGAGAAGAAAATCTTTTTCGGGCATAATTACTTTCAGTAAATATCTTATACGGTAGATAATGATTTGAATTAGCCTCATAAATTATTTGAGTTGCATCAAAAAAACGTGAATATGTATTCCCAGTTAAGTAAGCATGCTGGAATCCATTGGTTTCAATATTTAGTTTATTACAAAACTTTGATATTAATCTTCCGTCAATAAACTCAAAAAAAGGGAAAATTATTTTTTTAAATTTATTTTTTTTATAAAAATTTTTTAAACTGTTATTAAACGTATGATTTTTACTTTTTTCAATTAATTTATAGTTTCTCTCAACTTCATTTAAAAAAAAATCTAATTTAAGATCTTTAAGAATATTTTTAGTTTTTTTTCTATTAAAAGAAAAAAAGGTTTTTAAATAAATAAATATTATTTCTAGAGGGCTATTATAACTCTCCAAAATATTAATTTTTTTTAAATTTAATGATTTTAATAAAAAAAAATTCTTATAATCTTTCAATAAATTACTGTTATTTCTAAGCAGAGAAATCAAATATGTATTTTTATTATTCTTATCAAAAAGCTTATAGTATCTTTCTTTTAAATCCCAATGATTAGGAAAATTTGAATACAAATATTTATCATTATAATAATAATTTTTTTTTGCAAAAATAAAAAAAATTGACAAAAAAAACTCTTGAAAAAAATTATTAAAAAAAATTAAATATGTTTTAATGGCGCCTAAAATATTAAAATAAAAATTATTTATACTATAAAAATGAACTAAACTAATTCTTGTATTTTTTTTTAATGCATAATTTAAATAATCATTTTTATTTTTACTAAATATATATAATTCCTTTATGTTTTTTTTTTTAATAAACGAATTAATAGCAAGTGTCATAAAGTATATTTTCCAAATTTTGTCAGCGTAGTTTATTTCAGAAAATTTATACTCAAGAAATTCTGAATTTTTAAGATTTTTTAAAAAAATTTTTTTTAATTTTTGTTTTTGTTTCTGATATTCAAAAAAAATAAATCTTGAAATATCTATAAACTTTGAGTTCATCCAATTTGGAAAATTGAAATTTTTATTTGTTAGGTCAATTAAATAAAATTTCTCGTCCTTTATGAATTTTGTTTTTTTTTCAAATAATTGAAAGTTTTGAAAATCACTATTAATTATTAATAACTTCATTTTTTAAAAGAATTTTTTTTTGAATGTCAAAGATTTTATTTGCAAAACTCTTAGTTTCACTTCTGTGAGAGATTAAAATTATAGTTATTTTTTTAATAAATCTATTAATATTTTCAAAAACTTCTTGCTCTAAATTTAAATCAAGAGCATTAGTACCTTCATCCAAAATAAGTAATTGTGGTTTTTTTAAAATTGCTCTTGCCAAGCCAAGTCTCTGGATTTGACCACCTGAAAGTTTTGATACAAAGGTTTTTGTTAATTTATTATTAGCATCATCAACAAGTTCTTCTAATTTTACAATTTTTAATAAATCAACCAAATATTTCTCTGTATTTTTTTTTTCCATGAAATTATTATCTAAACCGTAACAAAGACTTTCTTTAATTGTACCTTCTTTAAAAAAAGGTTTTTGTGTAACAAAACTGATTGTTTTTTTAAAAGAATTTGAGCTTATATCATTTGTATTTATACCATTTATTAAAATCTCACCTTTTGTTGGTTGAATTAAATTTGTGATTAAATCACATATAGTAGTTTTTCCTTCTCCACTTGGTCCAGAAATACAAAAAATATCACCTTTGATAATTTTAAAATTTAAATTTTTAAACAAATAATTTTCTTGTTTTGGAAATTTAAAATCAACATTTTTTAAATGTATCTCTTTAAAATCATTAATATCTAATTGTTTACCTATTTTTTTATTTTTAAAAAAATTCTCAGATTTAATTATTTCACTATAAATAATATCAAATGATGGTCTTAAAAATTTATTTTTTGAAATTGCTGTAGTAACTGCTGAAAAAGCAGGCAATAATCTTATAAATGAAGCCCCCAACAAACTTAAACTTGTAACTAATTTTGTATTACTATCTCCAGAAAAATTAAATTTTATAGCTACTAAACAAATAACTATTACAATCATTATTTCTATAAATAATCTTGGAGCACTTTGATAAACATCATAAAAAAATTGACTTTTTTGTGCCTCTTTATCATTTTTTTGAAATTGACTTTTTACGAAGTTTTCAATTTTTAAAAGTTTAATATCTTTAATTCCTAAAAGAAGGTTATTTGAAACTTCTAATATTTTAGATCTAGCGTGAAAAATTAATTTTCCATATAAATTTAATTTTTTTTTAATTAACGCAATAAATAAATAAGAAATTATAAATAAGAAACTGAATATACTCAGTATTATTAATGTATCACTTAAAATTAATATTAAAAAAATTACAAAAGCTATAAATAGCTCTCTGATCATAATTATCTGGTTCTGAATATATGTTGCTGCTTGAGAGTTATCTGTTGTTAAATTTCTTATTAGATCACTTTTTATGAAATCTTTATGATCTAAAAAAGTTGACTCAGTGTAAAAATTAAAGATTTTCTTGTTATTATCAATTTTTATTGAATAAGTCATATAATGCTCGAAAATTTTTACAAAAAAAACAAATAAATTTTTAAAAATAAAAATAGACAGCAAAGCAACTGAAATATTTAATGTTGAAAAATATTTTATATCAAGATTATAATCAGAAAATTTATTTAAAAAAGAATAGTAACCTGTAGATTGATCTAAAATACTGTTAACAAATAAAACAATAGTTCCTATTCCAATCATTTCTAAAAAACCTGAAATAATTATAAATATAGTTAACAAAACAATCTTAAAAAAATGCTTATTTGAAATTATTTTTATATACTTATACATAAATTACTCAGAAAACTTTTTTAAGAGTGTATTATCCTTTGGGTTATAAAATCTGTAGACAGTATTACTTTTAATTTTGATTAAAGTTTTTATTTCCCTAATAATCAAGTTTAAAAGATTTAATATGGAAAAATTATTTTGTTGTTTATAGTAATTTTTTTTAAAATAATTTGATATAATACTAATTGTATCTAAATTTAGTGGAATTTCTTTTTTAATTATTTCTAGATGTTTCTTCTCAGACAATAATTTCCTTAAATTTATACTTTTGTTAGATAAAATTTTTTCTAAATGTTTCATAGATTTTACTTTATATCCAATATTAGCTGGAAAATAATCTCTTAAGTGTACTAATTCACTATCTATCAATTTTCTAACGTTTAAAACTGGCACTTTATTTAAAATACTTTCAATCGATAGAGTGCTGTAATCATTTATAACTACGTCTACGTCATCGAGAAATTCCTCAGAGGTTTTGGAATTGTCTATATAAAAATTTAAATGTTTATAACTATCTTTTGACTCAAATGGATGAGCTCTGAGGACAAATTTTATTTTTTTGTTATGATTTTTAAGTTTTTCTAAAAAATCTAAAAATGCAAGTTCATATTTAACAAAGTTTTTAAATTGAACTCTACCTTCATTTTTTCTATGAAAGAACTCTTTTATAATGTCCTTACTAAATCTCGAAGATAGATATTTATTAGTAGATATGATTCCAACCGTTAAAATTTTTTTTTTTGATATTTTTTTGATATTTTTTTTATAATATCTTAATGAACCACTTAAAATCACTTTTGATTTATATTTATGAGATAATAAGAATTTTTTTTCTGAAAAAGTTGAGCAAAATATTTTAGTTAGTTTTGAAACTTTGCTTATTTCTGGATAAAAGTTTGAATATTTTTTTTTTGGTAACAAAACCTTCTGTATTCACTAGTATTACTTTAATATTCATTTTAGTTGCATACTCTGTGATTTTTATTCCAAGTCCACTTATTTGAGGAATAACTACAAATTTAGGGTTAAAAAATTTAAGAGCTTCTAGACAATTAAATTTATTAATTATAATTAAATTAATATTACTTTGTAAAAGATTTTTTTTTAGAATATAAAGATTGTATAAATCTCTGTACTTATTATCTACAATCCAACATACTCTCATTATTTTTTTATAATATATCTTGAGTGATTAGAAAATTTTAATTCATCAAATATTTTTTGAAGTTGGTTTGAGCTTTTTAAAATTAAATTTGCTAATTTGGTATTTCTATCTTCGTTCAAATAAGCATATATATCTCCAAAATCTAAACCTCTTGTCTGATGTGATACAAATTTAAAATTCGTTTTTTTAAGCAAATATCTGAAACTTTTCTCCGAAAAATAAAATAGGTGTGCCGGTGGACAGAGTAGATTGTTAAAGAATTTTAGATAACTAAATCCTAAAGAGTCTTTATTTGGTGTATATATAAGTGCAATACCATCTTTTTTTAAAAATTTTCTGAGATTACTTAAAAAAATTGCTGGATTTTCAACATGTTCAATAACATCAAATGCAGTGATTATATCAAATTTGAGACTCTTAGGTAATTTTGAAAGATTTTTGAAAGTCTTTATTTCATATTTTTTAAATAAAAATTCTCTTAATTGGTCACTAAATTCAATGCCATATGAATTATAATTCTTCTTTGCTATCTCAAGAAACCACCCCGTACCGCATCCAAAATCTAGTAAATTTCCCTTTTTTTTATATTTTTTTAAAATTGATATTCTTTCTTTACCGAATCTATTCATTTTATATTTTCTTGATCTATCATAGACATTTAAATAATGATTTTTTAAATGTTCAGTTGAGTATAAATCAGAAAAATCGTTAGGTTTTTTTGAAGAATAATCAACATCACAATTTAAACATTTAAAAATTTCAATACCAAATTTTACAAGTATTTTTTGTCTTTTTTTAGATTTACAAATTGGACATGAGGAAATTTTAGAAAATTTTTTTTTTGAATTTATGATTTCAATTTTTTTTTTATTATCTTTCAAACATACAGAATTGAAACCTTTTTTTCTCATAAGTTTTAAATCAATTTTCATAAATAATTTATTTCTTTGTAAAAATTTATTTTAATATTTTTTTTATAATAAATAATTCTTCCTTATCATTTAAATCTAGACTATTTTTTTTTGTCATAACATTAAATGATAATTTTTTGAATGAATAAACACTCTTGTGCCGCTCTAAAAAAGAGCAATGAGTTATATAAATCGCGCCATTAATAAAATAACTTTCATAATCAAAATCTTGTCTTCGAAAAAATTTTAAGGCCTTTGAAAAAAATAATTTCAATTTATTTTTAACGATAAATACGCTTTCGTAAGGATGTTCAATTGACGTAGAAACACTAAAGTGACATTGCGAATTTGAATTCTTAAATATTTTAATAGCATTATTTATATCTTTCATTTTTCTCAAAGGTGATGTGGGTTGCAATATTACATAAAAATCATATTTTTTTTGCTTTAAAAGCCATTTATGGAAACCTAAAATTGTATCAGAAAGTGATATTTTATCACCTGATAATGATTTTGGACGAGTATATGAAAAATTAATCCCATACTTATTTGCAATTTTTTTTATTCTAAGATCATCCGTTACTACATAACTAAATGGAAGTAATTTTTTTGGGATTTGATCGAAAGTATATTCAATAAGTTTTTTTTTACCTAATTTAATTATATTCTTATTTTTAATTGATTTTGACCCTTTTCTTGCTGGAATTAATATTGCAAATTTTTTTTTTCTAATCATCTAAATTCTTTTATAGTTTTTTCATAGTTAACCCAGTTCCCTGTATCATACCATTGGCTATTTTTAACAGAAAAGTAATTTATTTTAATATTATTTTGTCTACAAAATTCAATTAATTTAATTATGTCAAAATTAATATTTTTTTTATTTATTTTTTTCAGCAATTGAGGGTTTATTATATATATTCCTGAATTGGTTTGAAATTTTAAACTTGGTTTTTCATCTATTTCTTCAATTAAATTATTTTTTCCAATTTTTATTACACCATATGGTAAATTAAATTTTTGGTTTAAAGAAATTAGTGTGATTAATGATTTTCTACTTTGGTGTATTTTTAAAATATTTGGATATTTAAATTTAGTCAAAGTATCACAATTAGTAACTATAAAATTATTTTTAATCTTATTTTTTAGATTTAAAATAGAACCTAAACTTCCTAAAGGTTTTTTTTCTATAATGAATGAAATTTCTATTTTTTTAAAAAATTTTTTTACGTCCTCCAAATAATTTTTTATTATTTCACTTTTATAATTAAGAGTAATAACAAATTTTCTAAATCCCTGATTGTGAAAATCTTTTATAATTTGAAATATTGCAGTTTTTCCATTTATTGGTAATAATGGTTTAGGTAAGACAGAGGTAAAAGGATATAATCTCGTTCCTTTTCCACCCGCCGTAATAAAAATTATATTTTTTCTGAATTTTGTCTTTTTTTTTTTATATTTTTTGTCTAAAACTAAAATTTCTTTAAGCAAATCATCTTTATTTACAACTGGAACTATACTTAATTTTAATTTTTTATATTTAGATAAGTTATAATTTAACTTTTTATTTTCACTTATTTTTCTTGGATTTCTATTACAAATTTGACCAACACTAGTATTTAAATTTATTTTTCTCAATAAAGCTGTTCTTATGTCGCCATCAGAACATGTTCCATAAAGTTTTTTTTTATTTAAGACAACAACGCAACCTTTTCCGTTTAACTTTATTTGTTTCAGAGTATCACTAATAGATTTTGTATATTGTATAAAAAAGTTTTTTTTAGTTTTTAATATCATAAAATATTTTTTCTGATTTATCTTTTAAAATTATATTCTTGAAAATTTTCATAACATGCTGACTTGCATTTTTCTTAAAATATTTGTTTTGAAATTTAATTTTTTGTTTACGATAAAGTAATTTTTCCATTTTTTTATATAAATTATTTTTATCAGGAATTAGTATATTAATAACACTAGATGACTTTTCTCGGCCCAGTTGTCTGTCACCAATATTTATAGAAAGGGTTTTTAAAAAAGGAGCTTCTATAATTCCACTAGACGAGTTTCCAATTATCAAGTCACAAAATTTAACCACTGAAACATAGTTATAATGCCCCAATGAATCAAAGTAAAAAAAATTCTCATTATTTTTACATTCTCTTTTTATTTTATTTGTTATTATTTTATAATTTGGGTCCATGGATGGCGATGTAAAAATAAAACTTACGTCATTGAACTTTTTACAAACTTGAGTCAAAAGATTTATTTGATGATATGTTTCCCTTTTTTCTTGTAAAGGATGAAAAGAAACCATTGCTATTTTATTTTTAAATAAGATTTTATTTTTTAATTGAAATTCTTTTTTTGTTACAAATTTATAATTAGAAATTTTATCTAAAGATAAAGAGCCAATATTAAAAATTTTTTTTGGTTCATTTCCTAAATTTATCAATCTTTTTTTATAAATAAAATTTGATACAAAATGATAATTTGAAATACTACTAATAATGTTTCTATAATAATTATCTAAGGAGCCTTGAGTTAATTCACCACCATGAAAATGAATTATTTTAATTTTAAAAAAAAAACAGGATAACGCAAATGACAATGACTCTATTCTATCTCCAATAATCAAAGCGTAATCAAATTTTTTTTTTTTTAGATAAACACAATTCTTTGCAAAACTGTTCGCATGTATATTGTGGTGAAGTAGTTTTTTGTAATTTTTAAGTCTGATCTTATCTAAATTTTGAATTTTCAAATCTTTTATTTCGTCAATAGTTTCACCAAAATCTCTCATTAAATGTGAACCAGAGGCAACTAATGAAAAATTAAACTTTGTTTTTTTAAATTTCTCAATTAAAATTTTTGAAATTCCAAATTCGCTTCTTGATCCGGTAAAAAAACAAATATTAATATTTTTCACTATTTAACTTAAATATTTTTTAGAAAATTCATTTATAGATTTACAAACTATCTCTATATCTTTTCTTTGCATCTGAATATTTGAAGGAATACAATAACAATTCCTAATAATATTATCTGTATTTAAAATTTCAAACTTCTGAAATTTTTTCAAAAATTTTTGATTACAAAGTGGTTTCCATATTGTGCGTGTTTCAATTTTCTTTTTATTCATGTATTGCTCAAATTTTTTATCTAAGTTTTTTTTTGAATTAAGTCTTATTATATTAAACCAACAATTAACATTTTTAATATCTGGTAATATAAATTCTACATTTTTGTTATTTTTAAAAAGTTTAAAATATGTATTTGTAATTTTTCTTTTTTTCTCAAGAATAGATTTCAATCTACTTAGTTGAGAAAAGCCGATAGCAGAATGTAAATTTGTTATTCTATAATTATAACCACATTCATTGTGTGTAAAATTATATGATTTATCTTTAGCTGTTGATGAGAGATATTTTGCAAAATTGAAATCTTTTTTTGATTTACAATAAATCATACCGCCTGCTCCAGCTGTAATAACTTTATTTGCGTTGAAAGAAAAACAGCTAAAGTCACCGATGAAACCTATGTGTTTTTTTTTCTTATTTTTAAATATATATGAACCAATACCTTCTGCAGCATCCTCAATTAATTTAATACTATATTTTTTACATAATTTTTGAATTTTAAATAAATCTTTTACTGGATTACCGAAAACATGAACTACCATAATTGCAATAATTCTTCGATTTGTTTTTTTATTGAATAAAAAATTATTTTTTTTTTTAGTTTGTGTGTTTAAGAATTTTAATATTTTTCTTACATCAATATTAAAATCCTCTGAAATATCTATAAAAACTGGATTAGAATTATTGTAGATTATCGCATTTGCAGTTGCAATAAAACTTAAAGATGGCAATAAAACTTCATTAGAAATATTTGCACCAGAGATCCTTAATGCTATTTGCAATGCATTTGTTCCTGTTGAAACTGCAATAGAATTTTTTAACCCAGTAATTTTTTTAAACTTACTTTCGAATTTTCCAATATATTTTCCTGAGGTAGATATCCATTGAGAATTTATTGACTTAATTGCATGATATTTATCTATTTTGCTCAAATGTGGGGAATGAAGACTAATCATTAATAACTTTATAGTTTCCCATTTTTTTATAATTAATATTTTTATTATTTTTCAAGAATTTGATAATTTCTCTTATTCCATAGTTAATATCATACTTAATATCAAATCCTAATTTATTTTTTAATTTATTAAAATTTACTCTATAGTTTCTTCTATCAAATGAATTATCCAAATATTTAATTTTTTTTGTATCCAAAAATTTTGAAATTTTATTTATCAGCATATACTTAGTCGAATTATTTTTATTTAGACCAACGTTATAAATTTGATTGTGAATAAGTTTTTTAGGTGAATTAACCACATGAAATATAACATTTGCAAAGTCTTTAACATGACAATACGGTCTCCATGTGTCTCTATCATAAACTAAAAGTTCTTTTTTTTTAAATATATTTAATACAAATTCATTTAAAGTTAGATCGAATCTCATCCTATCAGATACTCCAAACGCTGTTGCAAATCTTAGAATTGAGTAAGATACTTTTTTATTTTTTTTTGTTAAAAGATATTTTTCAATTTTAACTTTTGATTTTGCATAAAGTGAAAGAGGTTTCAAATTACTTTTTTCATTTGGAAGACCTTTTGCAATACCATAATTAGAGCAGGTAGAAACAAAAATGATTCTTTTAATATTTTTACTTAAATAACAACTATCTATTAATTTCAATGTATAATCTTCATTAGAAAGTTTAGATATTTTCTTGTATTTTTTAGTTATCGGATCTCCAACTAATCCAGATAAAATTACTATATTTTCAATTTTTTCTTCCTCAAAAAGTTTCTTAATAAAAAGGCTATTTTTTTTATTTTTGTTGTAAAAAAAGAAATTACTATTTTTTATTTTTTTTTTTGGTCTTCCATAAGTAAAATTATCAATACCATAAACTTTATATTTCTTTTTTAAAAAAAATTTAGTGACAACTGTTCCAATATATCCATAACATCCAACTATTAACACATTTTTTATCATTTTGAATTTTTTTTCATTTTTCTAATATTTTTTTCAAGAGAATTTTTATAAAGCCTTAATTTTATTTGATCATAAATTGCATCTTTTTTTATAAAACTAATTACTAGTCCTTCCCTATCAATATTTGAAATATTTTTTTTACTTCCATGAATGACTTCACTGCTATGTACAATGCAATCACCTGGTTTTAATCTTGGGCAAATACCTTTAAAACCTTTTTTAACTTTAGCCAAGACCTCATTTGGTATTTGCTGAGAACTACCAGGTTTGTTTGATAAAATATGTTTAATTACTCCAAGTTTTTGTGAGCCTTCTAAATATATGACACCACCATTTTTGTAATTTACTTTTGAACACGCTATCCAAACATTTACTGCCTCTCCATTAACTACATTCCAGTAAAAGTTATCTTGATGAAATGGTGCATCATTACCAGTTTTCTTTGGTTTTAAGAAAAATTCTACATTTCTCAATTTAGGTTTTCCTCTTAAAATTTTTTTAATTACTGATAATAATTTTTTTTTTTTACCAACACGATTCAAATAGTGATTTTTGGAAAGCAAATCGTTTATATTGTGAATTGTATTTGGTCTCCCATCCTTTGTAAAATGAATATATCTACCCTCATATTTTTTTAATTGCTTAGTTACAGATGGCACTGATAACTTTATTTTTTTTATTTCAGAGTTACTAAAAATAGAGCGCAAAACTATATAGCCTTTTTCTTCAAAATTTTTTTGATAATTTATCATTTCAATAAATTTTATAAAATCTAATTTAAAGTTATATCAATTCAAATTTTTTTGCCAATTATAATAAATGTTTTAATTTTTTTGCACCCAATCTATTAATTTCATTTGAGTCATTTTTAAATTTGTCATTAACTCTATTAAGATAACCAAATGCTTCGAAAGTTAATTCAATTACACTTCTTGGTAATGTTGATGTTTTATAGCTAGAATGAATCCCATGAGTATCAAAAATAATAATTCGTCCTAAATCTCCATAAATTTTGGTCATATAGTTAGAGTCTACTTTATTAAATCTGGTTTGATTATAATTATTCCATAAAAAAAAATTTTTATTTGATGATCTTAAATAATATAAAGGATGTGTTTCAAAATTTTCTTCGTCCAGCCAAATATATATTTTTAGACGTCTACCTTTGCTGTCATGATGAGGTTGCCAGGATCCCTCGTTTGAAATTAGGTTTCCTAATGTAAGAACTGAATTATCATAACAATAAATATTGTTACCAAGATATTGCTCAACTATTGACAACGCTTTAGAGGAATTTAACTCTTTATATACTTCTTTTAAATCTTCTAAATCAATTTTTTTTCTAAAATTAACAAAATTAAAATCATTATAGTTGACATACTTATATTTGAGTCTGTTTATTATATCAGAAGACAAAATCTCATCTAACACACAAAAACCGTTATTTTTAAGTTCAACTAATTTTGCATTTTTACTTGATTTTAACAAATCTCTAATTTTATAAAATATTTGAGAAACATTTATTCTATTGATGAATTTATTTATAATTTTTTTCATTTTATAATTTTATTATTTTATAAATAATCTCTAAATATGTCATCAAAACTACAATTTTTACTTTTTGGATGCTTTAAAAAATTTTTAAAATAAGAATTATATTTTAATTTGTTTATTTTAAATTTTAAATTATTTAAATCAAATTTTTTATCTATATAAATGAGTTTTGATCCCAATAATTTTGAAGATAAAGTTATTTCCTTTCCGACAAAGTGCCTCTTGATTGAACTAAAACTTAAAAAAAATAAAGGCTTATTAAATAAAACAGGATATGAAATAGATGTAGAAGCATGACCTATAACACTTGTTGAATTTTTAATTAAATTTTGAGTGTTACCTTTAAAAATTTTATAATTTTTAAAATTTTTTTGAATTTCCTGTTTTGTAGACTTAGGATGAATTGCAATTATAATATCACATTTAAATCTATTTTTAAACTTCGAGAAAAAATTATTCATATAAGCGTAATATTTTTTTTTATTTAAAGGTGGCATGCCATGTGAGGAATTATAATAGTCAGGGTGATCTACTAACTTTTCCTCTAAAAAAACTGCATATTTTTTTTTTGATCTATAATGTTTCTTTATATCTAAATATCTCTGATAATCTGCACTAAAAGTGTATAAAGGTTTTTTTTTTGTCAAATTTGAATAAAAATTTTCTCTATATTTTCCAGATAAAATTACAAAATAATTTTGAAAAATAATTTTTTTAAAAATAATTTTAGTTAAAAAATTTGTAATTTTAATAATATTTTCTTTAAACGAAGAAGAAAAATATTTGTTAGAAATTCTATATCTCAAACCTATTACTGGTAATACACCATTTACATGTCTATTTATTAAAATTCTTATTAAACTTTTTTTAAAATTGAAACTAATTCCTAAAAGATCTAGAACATAAAAGTTTTTTTTTTGTTTTAAAAAATTGTATAATTCAAAGATAGAATAAATATAGTAATAATTTTTTTTTGAAAATTTATTTAAATTTTTTTTTTTATAATTTAAAAGAAAACTTAGATTTACGTAAATTATATTATATTTTTTTTTAATTTTGTTTAACCTAAATTTATAAAAATCAAATTTAGTAAAATTGTTATGAAAAATTGCTAAAGTAGGTCTATTCACAAATCTCTATTAAACTTCTTAATTTTGAAAAATCAATTAATTTGTGATTAATAAAATTATTAAAATTAAAATAATAGTTTTTTTAGTAAATTTTGCAAATATCTAAATATATCAATTTTAAAATTGACATATTTGCTTCATAAGATAGAAAATTCTTTTAACTTTTTAATAATATGTATAATCATTTGAACAAAAAACCATTTCTGATTGCTGAGATCGGTATTAATCACAATGGGTCTATCAAGCTTGCAAAAAAACTTATAGATCTTGCAAAAAAATATAATTTTGATGCTGTAAAATTTCAAAAAAGAGACCCTAATATTTCTACACCAGAAATACAAAAAAGTTCTATGAGAGATACCCCATGGGGATATATTTCATATCTAGAATATAAAAAAAAAATAGAATTTTCTTATAAAGATTTTAAAGAGATTGATAAATATTGTAAAAAAAAGAAAATTATTTGGTTTGCATCTCCATGGGATTTAAATAGTTTAAATTTTTTAAAAAAGTTTAATTGTAAGTATATTAAAGTTGCATCTGCAATGGTTACAAATACCAAATTAATAAATGCAATAGCAAAACGTAAACAATTCACTTTTATATCTACCGGTATGTGTACAATGAAGGATATAGAAAAATGTGTTTCAACTTTTAAAAAGTATAAATGTAAATTCGCTCTACTACATTGTGTATCTAATTACCCATGTGATGAAAAGGATTTAAACTTGAACATGATAAATGTATTAAAAAATAAATTTAAATGTAAAGTTGGATATAGTGGGCACGAAAACAGTGTATCACCCTCTATAATAGCTTACATGTTAGGTGCAGAAATAATCGAACGACATGTAACTTTAGACAGAGCTTCATGGGGAACTGATCAAGCGGCTTCACTTGAAGAAAATGGAATTTCACAATTAACATCTGTAATTTATAAAATACCTAAGATGCTTGGGAAAAAAATTAAATTTCTTTCTCAAACAGAGAAAAAAATGCTTAAAAAATTCAAATATTGGTAGAAAGGTTATTTTTAATTTAACAATTAATAATTTCGAATAAGAAACTTGATCCCTCATCATTAACTATTTTTGTATCACAATTATTAAACTTATTTAAATTATCAATAAACTTAATTTTATAACTCTTATTTTTCTTTATAATTTTTAAAGTTAAATCCTCATTCCACGGCCAATTTAGATTAGAGTTGTTATTGTAAGATATTAATTTCAATTTACCTTTATTTACTTTAAGAATGTTTTCTCCATTAATAAGTTTAAAAGTGTAATTTTGTTTTAATTTAAATAAACTTTTTTTAAGAGATATTAAATTATCGTTTAAATATATTTCACTATTTTTGTAAATATCAATACTAATGTTGTATTCTTTATGCTTATTATCAAAAATTATTTTTTCTCCATCACCAATAAATAAATCACTATCGATATTTTTTTCATAAAGATTTGCCATCTTTACAAAGAATTTAGGATTCTTTTTTGAGAAAATATTTTCATTTAATCCCATTTTTTCATAATAAAGATAATTACTTTTTTGAACTCCATGTAAAAGATAAAAATAATCAGCTTTTTCAAAAGTATCAAAAATAATTATACTCTCATCAGGAATTTGATTTAATTGTTTTTTTGAAAAAGAAACATTTTGATTAATTTTAAAATAATTATGATACTCAAAATGATATTTTAATCCTCCAACTATATTTGAAAAAAATACTAATATAAAAATTATAGTCAAATATGTAGATAAAAAAGAAAAAGTTTTTAAAGATTTTGACAAATTTATAGATGAGTAAAAAGGAGATTTAATTTTTAAATTAGATATATTCTTTAAAAATCTTTGAAAGCAAAGTAAAAATGTATAAAAAAATGAGCCTAATAAAATAATGCCACTTAAATTCATGAATCTTTGTGGCAACGTAACATTTGGTTTATCTAAAATCATCGTACCAATTGCCATCAATATAATAAGAATTGATAAAAATATTTGATCTCTATCTTTACAACGCAATATAAAATATGCTGTGCAAATGAGCAATAATGGTAAGCCATAATACTTTATCATGGGTTCATATGAATAAAAAAATTTATCAACATTACTAACCATTAAACTTATTAAACTTATGTCTTTTGCAAATATTGAGGTGTTACCTATAATAATTTCGTTATAAAAAGAGGAATTATTAAAATAAATATAACAAATTAAGAATATATTTATTAATAAAAAAATAATTTTTCTATAAGTATACTTTTTGAATTTTTTAAATACCACATAAAAAATATTAATTAAATTGGTAAATATTCCTATGGGGTGTGTAAGAGAACAAAATAAACTAAATATTGATGAATTTAAATAAGAAGAATTTAACATAAATAAAAAACTTATCATTGAGAAAGATTGAGATAATACAAATGGATTTATTTGGCTTCCATAACCCCAGCCGTGGTAATTATTAAATGAAAAAAGAATTAATAAAAAACATGAAACTTTATAACCAAATAATTTTTTTGAAAACAAAAATATTGAAATACCAATTATTGGTAAAAAAATAAGATGAGAAAATATTCTAGATTTTAAAATATCATTAAAAATTTGGTCAACTAACACTATAAAAAGTGAGTAAAAGGGATGGTAAATTTTAAATACTTGAGCACTAAATCTTTCAGTCTGATGATTGTAGTTATTGGTTTTTTGGTTTTCTATAAATTGATTTTCTATAGTTTCTAGACCTTTACATGAATTTTCAAAAAAACAGTACTTAAAATTTATACTTTTTATTAAATATGAAAAATGATTATCATATCCGTTTGGATATTCTTTTTTATTTAAATATCCAAAATTCGTATACAAAGTTGAAATAAAAAAAAATAGGAAACTAAAAAAAATGATTAATGTTTTAATATTTAATTTCTTCATAATTTCGTTTAATTTTGCTAAAATTATTTAATGTCATTTTTTTAAGTCCATATCTATAAAGCATATATTTTGGTAAAACAGCTATTGATTGAAATCCTATTTCTAACAAGTTAACATTGCTGACCTGCTGATCCTGATACCATCTAATTGGAAAAAAAATAATTTTTTTTTTAAGAACTATAAGTGAGAGTAATAAAAAATGGCTAAAATTATGAGTATTTGAAAAACTTTCAAAATTTATCGATTTTAAAAATTCAACTGAATAAAAATTTAATCCAGATCCTAAATCTGTAATTTTTCTTAACAAACATAGACTATACAAAAAATTAATAGCAATATTTCCAAATGTTCTAAAATAAGAATAGTTAAATCTTTCTGAACCTGACATAAATCTTGAGCCTAAGAGAGCAGAATATTGTTCTAAATTTTGATATTTAGTTAATTTTTCGATATCGAAAGGATCACTTTGAGAGTCTCCATGCAAAACACAGACATGATCAAAGTTATTTTCTATTGCATGATAAAATGCAATTTTATGAGAACCTCCTACACCATAATTTTCAGTATTTTTAAAAATTTTAAAATTTTGTAAATTGAATTTTTTAGTTGAATTCAAAATACTATCTATAGTCTTATCAATGCTATTATTGTCAATAAATAAAAAACTATATTTATAATTTACTAGATTTATTTTTGATAATCTTTCTATTAAGTGTTCAACTTCCTTAGAACAGTTATAACAAGGAATAAATATCAAAATTTTCATAATTTAAATTATAAAAAAAACTGATATTAAATACTATGTTAAAAATTAAAAAAAAATGGCTGAATAGTGTTTATAGAGTTAAAAATGAAGTTAAAAAAAGACAGAAATTATTCAGACTAGATAAAAATGAAAAAATTGAAAAATTTTCCAAAAATCTTTGGAATAAATTTTTAAAGCAATTAACTCAAGAGGATTTTCAAGCATATCCTGAAATTGAGGAATTATATTTGAAACTGTCAAAAAAAATTAATATAAATAGACAAAATATTTTTATAACTAGTGGATCTGACAATTCTATAAGAAATTTTTTTGAAATTTTCACAGAAAAAAATTCTCAAGTAATTACAAGTAACCCTTGTTTTCCAATGTATAATGTTTACTCAAAAATTAATAAAAATAAGTTACTTTTTATAAAGTACGACAAAAATTTAAATCTTGACCTTAATGATTTCTATAAAAAAATTTCAGGGAAAATAGATGGAGTAATAATTGCAAATCCTAATAGCCCGGTTGGAGATTTAATAAAAGAAAATGAATTAAAAAAAATAATTTTAAAAACAAATAAATATGGGATACCTTTTTTTTTAGATCAAGCTTACTATGAATTTTCTGATACTGATATGATAAAGCTTACTAAAAAATTTGATAATTTAATTATATCAAGAACATTTTCAAAAGGTATGGGGGCGGCTGGTGTAAGATTGGCATATATAATTTCAAATAAGAAAATAATTAATCTGTTTGAAAAAATTAGGCCATTATATGAAGTAAATCAAATTGCAGTAAAATATGGTATATTTATTCTCAATAATTTTAATTTAGCAAAAACCTATTGTAAAAAAACAATAGTAAGTAGAAATAAACTTTGTAAAATATTTAAATTACATAATATAGATGTTGTTAATTCAAATACAAATTCAATTCATATTAACTTTGATAAAAATTTGACTAAAGTCAAAAAAATTTTTAAAAAATTTAAAATTTTATATAAATTATCGAAATTACCTAATTCAAATTATAAACAATGGGTGCGTTTGACAGTTTTTCCTGGTATTGAAAAAGAGGAATTTATAAAAAAAATATTATTATGCCAAAAATAGACTACGCTTGTTTTGAGACAACAAATTATTGCAATCTGAAGTGTTCATTTTGCAATAGAGAAGAAGTTGTTGCTGGCTATGGAAAACTTCAACATATAAGTTTAGAAAATTGGAAAAAAATATTAAATAAAGTAAAAAATGAACCAATTAAGCATATAAAACTTACAGGTTTAGGGGAGCCCTTCTTGCATCCAAAATTTAATATAATATGCCAAAACGTTAAAGATTTTTTTCCTAATGCTAAATTAATAGTAGCAACAAATTGTCAATATACAATTAATGATAATTTTAGGAAGTCTCTTGAATTTATAGATATGATGTATTTTTCAATAGATGGTTATAAAGAGTCCTATGAAAGAGATAGATCTCCAGCTAAATGGAGTAAACTTATTAAATTTTTAAATGACTTTAAAAAAGTCAATAGATATAATTGTGATGTATCAATTAACTATGTGGTCAACTCTAAAAACGTTTTTGATATTGAAAAAATTAAAGAACTAGCAGTTGAAAATGATTTAACAGAACTTAGATTAAACTTGGCTCAAAATTGGAATGAGGATGAACAAATAAATATAGATTATACAAAAGATGAAAAAATTCATATTAAAAAATATAAAGAAAATTTAAAAGGTATTGCACCATGGACATGGTCAGATTGTTGGTGGCCTGATCATGGTTTATATGTAGATGTTTTTGGTAATGTAAAAGTTTGCATAATAAATACTGGTTCAGAAAGCTTTGGAAATCTTTTTTATGATGATATTGAAAAAATTAAAAATAATAAAAAACTTATTGAAATTTCTAAATCATGCAAAAAAAATGATCCAAATGAACATTGTATTAATTGTTCGTATAAAGAATTAAGTCCTTTGATTGAAGAAATTAGAACTTAATTAAAATTTTTTACTATAAGAGCTTGTAAGTTATTTTTTTTACTTGCTTTTATTCCAAGATTATTATCATCAATAACAATAGTATTTTTTTTATTTGTACCAAATTTTTTCATTAATTTTTTAAATGCAACTCCATTAGATTTGCAATTTGACATGTCTGTAGATGTTATTATTGAATTAAAAAATTTATTCAATCTGAATTTTCTTAAAACTATGCTTACACTATCCTTTGAAGCGTTGGATACTAAACAAATCTTAATTTTATTTTTTTTTAAAATATATAATATTGATATTAATTGATGATTCAATTTTATAAATTTTAAATTTTTGATGTAATGTAATTTTTTTTTTTCATAAATATCATTTGTAATGTTTATGGCCTTTTTACCTAGCACTTTTCGATAAAATTCTTTTTTATTCAAGCCAGAGAAATTTCTAAACATTGCAATATCAAATTTTGTACCATATTTTTTAAATGTCTTTTTATAAGAGATAAAATTTGCTTTATTTGTATCAAATAAAGTATTATCAAAATCTACTATTACCATTTTTAATTGATTAATATTGCTCAACATATTCATTCAAAATTTTTACCATTATTGCAAAATAAATTATAGTTTTATCAGAATCTATATTATCTTTATAAATCAAAAGTCTTGCATAATGTATAGCTTCATGAATTAGAATTGACCTATTAATATTTACAAATTTTTCATTTAAAATTTGGTCTAAATGTTTATTTAAAATTTCATATCTTTCAGATTTATTAAAATTAAAATTCAATTTATTCTCTAAAAGACTAAATTCCTCATTCTGCATCAAAAATTCGTAACCACTATTTAATGACTGTTTAATTTTTGCAAAATCAATCAATGGAGAATTTAAATAATTATAATTAGGGTCAACTATTTTAAATTCATCAGGGTCTTTAACTAATAGATTATCAATCGTTGTGTCTCCATGACTTAAATGTGAGGGATATTTTGATAAATCATTAACCAGAATATTTTTATTAGAAACTAATATTTCTTTTATTTTGTTATAATTTAAGTATTTCCTTCCATTTAGATATAAATTCTCATATCTCAAAAAATCTTTGATCTGTAAATTTCTTTTGTAAAGCTTTTCAACATTTTCAAATAATTTCTCTCTAATATATTTTTCTATAATTTCAACTTTAGCAACTGAATCACTTCTTTGAAAATTTAAAATGTAATTTGAAATATTGGTCAACAATTTTTTACAGTCAGTTTCAGAGTTATTATGAATATAATCAAATCCTTTTTGATAATTTTCATAATATTGCATATCGTAAAAAAACGAATTTGGATGTTTTAATTTTTTAAAACCAAAAATTTTCGGCAAATTGTCATGATTTTGTTTTGTTATAAAATTATATTGTAACTCAAGTTGATTTGCAGAAAGGGACGGCGACCACTTACGAACAAATTGTTTATTTTCTTTTTTAGACAAAATTGTATAACTACTTGATCCACCCCCTAAATCTTTAATAACTGACATTTGTTCTTTTAATATAAGCTCGTTAAAAAAATAAATATCTTTATTTCCTGCAAAAAAGTTATTAAGTATTTTTTCATAATTAAGTGACTCTTTAATACTTGGTATCCATTTACTATATTTATTTGATTGTCTATTACCTGAGCTAAAAATAAATTTTTTTTCGAACAAAGTAAAAATTGCACCAATTAAAGCAAAAATTAAAACCAGAAATATCCAAGAAATAAATGCGTACTGGTAAGCAACATCATTAGAAAAATTATTACTGATAAAAAAAATAAGAACTGGTAGCTGATAAGAACCAACAAAACCTGGCCCAGATGGTATCATTAAAGATAAATAAGTAATAAGAACCAAAAATAATAAATCATTTAAATCTAAAGCAACACCAAGTGACTGGCATAATAAATAAATTGAAAATATACTTGAAAACCATTGAAGTAATGAAAAAACTATATAATTCAGAAAATTCATTTTTTGAATTTCTCTAAATGAAAGATTTAAAATCCATATAATGGATCTTAACTTAAGGTTAATTTTGTTATTAAATATTTTTAAAAAGAAGTTAAAATTTTTTAATAATATTTTGTTATTTTTTAAAAATAGAGAAAAAAATATAATTAAAATTATAGTTATAGTTACTAGAATATAAAAACTATTTAAGTTAAAATTTGTATTATTAAAATTAAAATTAAAAATTAAAAAAGTTGAAATTATAAAAAGACATAAGAATACTATATCAAAAAATCTTTCTACAATAATTGCTGAAAAATAAAAAACTCTACTTTCATTTCTTTTATTGCCCAAATAGTAGGCTCTCATAATTTCTCCAAGTCTAAAAGGGAGAATGAGATTGAAAAATGATCCTATAAATATTGACTTTATTTCAAAACTTTTTTTATTGTAATTGTTAACTGAAATACAAAATTTTTTAGCTCGAAAAATAAGTCCTAAAAAATTAAAAAATATCGCTAAAATAATAAATCTATATTCGATATTTTTTAACTTAAACTTACTAAATTCTGCATCTTTAAAAAAATATATTAAAAATATTGTACTTATAAAAATACCAAAAATAAAAATTATATAAAAAGTTCTAGACATTAAAATTAATCATACTTTTCTTTAACTCCTCTGGAGTACCGAAAGATTTATAATAATCTATCTTACCACAATAAACTTTTTTATCATTTCTAAGATAAATCATTATCACATCGCTAATAAATTTTTTTTTGTTTTTAATTGCTATTTCACAATTATTTAAAAACTCTTTTGGGTCTTTAAAAAAATAAGCTCCTGCAACTGCTTTTGAAGAAATTACTTTTTTTTCTTTAATATTTATAATTCTGTCTTTTGATGTATTGATATAACTATAAATTGGTTTTCTTGATCTAAAATAAGGAACAACAGAATCTATATTTTTAGTATTTATTTTTTTTAAATACTCTCGTGATTTGAAATATAGATCATTATCAATACATATTATTCTATGGGTAAAATTTAATTTATCTTTTGATTTGAGTACAGTGTGTAATGGACTTTTCGTTTTTTTCGATAAACAAACAAATTTAAAAACTTTATTTTTAAAAAAAGTTCTTTTTTTACATTCTTTTTTAATTTCAAAGAGAATTTTTTTTCTTGATATTATTATAATTTCTTTAATGTTTTTAACATTACGTAAAGAATAAAGTGCAATTAAAAATAAAGGTATTTTTTTTATTTTGATTAAAGGTTTTTCTATTTTTTTATCTACAATTTTAAATCTCTGTCCAATTCCTCCAATTGGCATAATTACAGTAATTTTTTTTTCAATTTGCATTTTAATTATATAATTTTAGGTTTTAATATATTAAAAATTGATTAAATTCTCCTATAAAACAACTTTTTTTAATTTTTAGACAATAAAAAAAAATTAAAAATAATTAAAAATTTAAATTGAGAAAAAAAATAGCTATTTTTATTGATAACGATTTTTATTTTACAATTTTATTTTGTAAAATTTTTTTAAAAAAAAATAACAACTCTCAATTTATTTTTTTTGTTGGTCAAGATTTTATAAATTTAAAAAGAATACTTATAACTTTTTTCTCATTGCCTATATTAGAATTTTTTAAAATTCTCATTAAAGTGTATAAAAACAAAAATCTTAAAGTTTTTGAAAATTATTTAATTAAAAATAAAATTAAATTTTATTATTCAAATGAATTAGATCCAAAAGATATTCAAAAAATTCTTAAAAAAAACAAAATAAAAGATATACTTTCCGTAATTAATTCAAAAATATTTAAAAAAAAACATTTTAAAAAATACAATATTTATAATTTACATTTAGGACAAATACCGAATTATAAAGGAATAGTACCTGTAATTAATGCTATAATAAGAAAAGAAAAAATATTTTACTCTTCAATTTTTTTAATTAGTTTTAAGGGTATTGATACAGGGAAATTAATAATAGAAAATTCTGTAATGAAGAAAAATTCAAAAAATATTTTTAATCTTTACACCAAACTATATAAAGTTGGATTTAAAGATATGTTCAATTTATCAAAAAAAATATTAATGAATAAAAAAATAAAAATCTTAAGAACTGTACAAAAAAGAGATGGAAATTATTTTAAATATCCAAAATTAATAAATATAATTAATATTTCAAAATACTTTTAAAAATTTATTTTTTTTATTAAATAAAAATTTTTTTCAGTGCATAAATCAAGCCAATTGAGCTATTAGTACTGGTCAGCTGCACGCATTACTGCGCTTCCACATCCAGCCTATCAACG
>MDSW01026084.1_pt1 | contig 37492 bp, 30 predicted proteins | sample 811171 | NCBI WGS metagenome assembly MDSW01 (sample SAMN05326641, study PRJNA326480) | marine metagenome | isolation source: seawater | place: Atlantic Ocean: North West | collected 2012 | reverse complement strand
GTCATGGCCCCCCTCTCCCATTATTACATAGAATTCTATGTCGCTAGGCATAGCGAATCCGTAGTCGCCTTCTTCCTCGATATGGATGATTACTGCTCCTATTTCATGGTGGTCTTCATCGCCGTGGTCTTCATCACCATGGTCGTCATGATCTCCCTCCTCGTCTGAGTGGTCGTCATCGCCGTGGTCGTCATCGCCGTGGTCGTCATCATCAGGACCACTGTTGGCAGCTGTCCACATCAAACCAGCAGCATCACAGTCTTCTTCGGTAGTGATTGTACTGTCAACGGTATGTGTGTTCATGTCATAGCAGACCATGTCATGGTGGTCATCATGGCCAGCTTCTTCCATAAGGCTCCATGGGAATCCGCCGCATCCGGCTTCTAAATCGCTAGCGTTAGCGCTCTCGGCGGACAGAGCGTCTGCCTCTGTATCAGCGCCGAAGGTGGACTGGCAGTAGTACAGCTCTTCTGATTGCCAGGTCCAGTCGTACTTTGACCAGAGGCCTGGGCTAAACGCATCATCTTCACTGTTCTGAGCGACTGCCCACATCCCGTGATTGTCATAGTGTGTGATAGTGTTGTCATTCCATGAGTCTGAGTCGATGGAGTGTTCAGCTCCCCACTCATCCACCCAGTCTCCAGCTATGTGAATCGGGAAAGAGAGTGTGTGAGCAACTCGGTCAGCATGGATTTCAGGGAGATCGTGATCTTCATGTCCCGTCCACATGTGGCCTGCGGCCTCGCAGTCCTCCTCTGTCGACTCGTAGTTCTCGTGGGTGTCGGTGTTGTGACACAACCCCTCGCCATGGTCTCCATGGTCTTCATCAGCCATCCATGTGTGACCTGCGGCCTCGCAGTCCTCCTCTGTCGACTCGTAGTTCTCGTGGGTGTCGGTGTTGTGGCACATCTCATCGCCATGGTCGTCCTCGTCATCGCCGTGGTCGTCATCGCCTTGGTCATCGTGGTCGTCGTGGTCGTCATCATCTTCTGAGTGGTCATCATGGCCATGATGGTCGTGATGAGCGTGCCCTCCTAGCATCTTTAGAGCGGCCATATTGAAGTCCTCGCCATGCTCTGACTCGAACTCTAGTACGTGCTCCCCAGCTTCCATGTGAAAGACCTGGATTGTCGTATCGGCCGGGCATTCCTCTGGGTTCTGGATTACCTTCTCAACCTCTGCATGGCCATGTCCTTCATGGTCGTCGTGGTCGTCGTGGTCGTCATCGCCGTGGTCGTCGTGGTCGTCGTGGTCGTCGTCATCTTCTGAGTGGTCACCATGGCCTGTCATCGTCTGCATGCCACCATCGTCATCGTGATCGTCATCGCTGTGGTCGTCATCGCCGTGGTCGTCATCGCCGTGGTCGTCATCGCCGTGGTCGTCATCGCCGTGGTCGTCATCGCCGTGGTCATCGTGGTCGTCGTGGTCGTCGTGGTCGTCGTGGTCGTCAGACATGGTTGCAAGAGTAGTACTCTCGAACGGCCCGTCATTCATCAATTCACACAAATTAGATACCAGTAGCGATTCAAAGTCTAATGTAACCTCTCCGTCCATCATGGTGTGTGTCATGAACGAAGCAGGAGCATCAGCACCTAGGGACTCCAAAGCCGAGTCTACCCATGGTTCTAGATTCAAACCATGATAGAAGAATACATCTGCTTCTTGAAGCCTGATTAAATCGGCTGCTGATGGCTCATAGTCGTGTACAGGGATGTTGTCTTGGCTCATGTAGTGCATTTCTACATGTTCCCCTGCTACTGCCTTGACCAGCTCACCAACGTGATAGGTGGAAACCATCACTGAGCCGAAGACAGTGATTGGATCTACTATTTGTTCGGAATCATCGGCATCTTCTGCCTCATCACCTAGACATCCAGCAAGGCTTGATGTTATCATTAGTACGCTTAGCAATATTGACCTGTACGCTACACTCTTCATAGCCCGCCCGCCAGCTATTACATATTTAATATATGTTAATAACTACAGAAAACGAAATTATTATTAGTATAGATAATCTGAGAATATTCATGAGTAGGATTGTTTCTTTCAGTACTGATGTCGATTTTGCAGAAAGGCTTGGCGGTCTTGTTAAGCAGAGTGGTTACAAAAATAGGAGTATGTTTCTGAGAGATGCTAGTATCCATTTCGCTGAGGAATTGATGCGTGGTGACCTGGATAAGATGGAGAGTGATCTTCAGATTGAGGGGACTGCGGTTGTATACTTCCAGCATGATGTTGAGAACAAGTTAGCAGAGATTAGGCATTCGGGAAGTGTTAACGTTACGTCGTACAGTCATACTTGTCTACCTGATAGCCACTCTTGTGTAGACACTATGCAAGTCAAGGGCAAAGCCGGCTCAATTAGAAAAATGATAGCACAGATAAGGAATATTCATAATGTGGACAGAGTAGTGTTTATTGTAGCGCCAGATAGGGAAGATGGATGTTGCTAATCCCTTAGATTAACCTGCCATCGAACTATCCGAGTACGATTGGGGAAGATGTCATTACTTCGTCGCTACAACCATCCTTATATTGCTCAAAATTTTCTATGAACATGCGAGCTAAAAGATCAGCCACATTATCGAATTTCTTCTTGTCATTCCATGTATCACGAGGTTGGAGGATAGTGTCGGGAACTCCCTCACATGTCGTTGGCACTGAGAATCCGAACCTTGGGTCTTTGACGAAAACTACGTCATCTAAATCTCCTCTAAGGGCCGCATTGAGCAATGCTCTAGTCCACTTTATTTTGATCCTGCTGCTGTCTCCGTAGCCTCCTGCTACCCATCCGGTGTTAATTAGCCAGCACTTGGCGTCATTCTCTCTGATCTTTCTAGAAAGTAGGTCTGCATATATTGATGGATGTCTGGGCATGAATGGCGCACCGAAGCAAGTAGAGAAAGTTGCCTGTGGCTCTGTAATGCCAATCTCAGTGCCAGCTACCTTAGCGGTGTATCCTGAAATGAAGTGATATGCAGCCTGCTCGGGTGTGAGCCTAGACAGTGGAGGTAGGACTCCGAAGGCATCACAAGTCAGGAAGACAACATTCTTCGGATTCCCTGCCATGGAATCTGGAGTCCTGTTCTCTATTGACTCAATGGAGTACGATCCTCTGGTATTCTGTGTGAGCGAATCGTTGGTGAAGTCAGGAGTTCCATCCGCATTCAAAACAACATTTTCTAGGATTGTACCGCGCATCCTGGTGGTTGCGAAGATAGCGGGCTCATCCTTCTTTGAGAGATTGATTAGCTTGGCATAACACCCGCCCTCGAAATTGAAGACTCCGTCCTCTGACCACCCATGCTCATCGTCACCCACAAGAGCTCTATTTGGATCGGCAGAAAGGGTGGTCTTTCCGGTACCTGATAGTCCGAAGAATAAGGCGGATTTCTGACCATCGGTATTCGCTGAGCAATGCATAGGGAGAAGTCCCCTTTCTGGAAGTATGTGGTTCATTATAGTGAAAATCGCTTTCTTTATCTCGCCAGCGTAGTGAGTTCCTCCAATAATGACGAGGCCCCTATCAAGAGCTAGGATTACGAAGACACCAGAATTAGTTCCGTCCTTTATTGGATTGGCCTGCAAAGAGGGAGCATGGAGGATTGTGTACTGGGGCTCATGTATTTCGAGCTCTTCTTCAGTGGCCCTGACGAACATATTGTGCATGAAAGCAGCGTGCCACGCATTCTCAGTCACTAGTCTGACTGGCATCCTATGCCTTTTGTCTGCACCACAGAAAGCATCTTTGACAAATAGGTGGTTAGCTTTGTCTAGGTACTTCGTAGTCTTTTCTAGGAGTCTCTCAAACTTCTCAGTCGAGATTGGTCTGTTTACATCCCCCCACCATACCTCCTCGGCTAAGCCGGATTCCTTGACGATGAATCGGTCATTGGGAGACCTACCGGTTCTCTCTCCGGTAGTTGCTAGGAGCACTCCGTGAGAAGTGAGCTTTGCCTCTTTCCTCGAAACGGCTAGTTCATGCAACTTCTCCCAACCAAGGTTCCAGTGTACATTGCCACTAACGTTCAGTCCATGGTGCGCCAATGTAGTTTTTGGCACGGGGCTGGAGCCCGACAGAGCTCGGTCCTCCATGCTCCTCGACTAGGACACCTGCCTTCAAGGGTTGCGTATGTGACAGCCCAGATTGTAACCTGCTTGAACATTGACTTATCGGGGATGTGATTATCGCTCATATGCTCTACGCGAGTCGATGGTGGATGGCGCTTCGGACGATGATATCATCCGTGAGAGGGCCTTTCGGATCAGTGATAAGTTGGATTTGGGCGATCTAGTGGATGATTCTCAGTTCGTCAAAGAGGAAGTGTCTGAGGAAGAAGGCGAAGATAGTGACGATGCTATTGGAGAGATTTTTGATCCGTTTGTCCGAGTCAAAGTTCCGGGGAGCGTAGAGAAGGATGGGAGTGTGAAAACAGCCCCAGAGACGGATGTGGTGACTGATATTGCTACTGAAGGAGAGAGGAGAATAAACTGGGTTCTTATGGGTGCGATGATCCTGGTCTACAGCGCCATAGGTTTCCAGATTGGTTTCGTGTTCGATCCCCTAGTTGCCACTCTTTCTCTCATATTGCTTGCCTCTATTGGATTCTTACTTGGAGAGAGATGGTCCAAGGACAGAAGGTTAAGGATTCTTGGGATTACTTGGATAATAATCTCAATGAAGGTACTGTATGGGCTGTCCGTAGAGTTGCAGAGATGGGGCATCATTGGAGTAGAGGGGCTTGGAGCTCTCCTACTAGTCACCGTGGGATTGAACATAGTGGCTTCTTACAGATACGAGCACGATGCCATTGCCGCTCAGTCAACTCTTGTACTTCTCGCCGTGGGTTCCACTGCGGGATCTTTGTACGGCCAGGAGGGTGTTGCTTTCATGATTCTGGTTTCTACTATCCTAATGCACATACTTGCGACTCACCGGAAGTCGGGGAATCTCGCGGCACTTGGTATTGCGTCCTCAAACCTATGGATAGGGATGCATGCCATCACTGGTGGGTTTGAAATCGGGGAGTTGAGGGTTCTAGCCTTGGATAGGCCGCTGCTTCTGTTTGTTCTGATGTTGATTACGACTGGTATGAACGCGGGCATGGCAACTCGTTTTGCCAGAGAGGAGAATTGGTTCTCGAAGGGCATGAAGATATTGGGACTTGGGAAGCCAGGGCTATGGGGTGTTTCAGTCTCACTTGGGCTAATAGGTGCTCTTCTGGCGGTGGCGGCAAATAGAGGCGACATAGGGTATGCCTTGGGAATGGTAACTGTTCTTTGTGGAGCATTCTCGGGGTCATATCTTGTTGTTAGGGGAGTTTCTTGGAAGAGGGTATCGTTACCTCTTATCACAATGGCGATAATTCTGTTACTTGTTCTTCTGTTTGGTACGACTGTGTCTTCATCACTGGGTTTTTCGGAGTACACCATTTTCACGCTAGTCGGTTCCATAACTGTCGCATTTGTGATACTAAGAGACCAGGATAGTGTCACAGATAGGGTACTATGGATGGGGTCAGTAGCGGTACTCACCTTGCTAGTAATCCTAGTTCCGTCTGATTCCAACGAGGCAGGGGGGGATGGGGGCGTCCTTCTGCTAACGATGCTGTCACTTCTTCATGTTGGAAGTGGGGTGCTGGCGATCAAGAGAAAGTCTCCCTCTCTGGCTGGAGTGACTGTTTTGCTTCCATGGACGTGGATTATCCTGGAACAGCTAGCTCAAGAGACGCTGCGGACTCTATTGGTGTCCAACAATTTAGACGACCCTGGAAGTATAATACACATAGATCCTTTTCCACTATCCGCATATCTTATTATTTGCTCGATAATGATGGCCATAGTGAATGAGAATATGGGGAAGACGGATGTTAATCTAGCATCTAAATTTCTTGGGATTTCTGAAATTTCTGCGTCATTAAGAGATTCTGGGGCCCTTCAACTATGGAGTCTGGGACTGTGGTTACCCATGATTTCAATATTATTTATGGCTCAGTTTGGTGCCTTCACTTCACCTACCTTGCTGTTAGTTTCAGGACTACTATGGGGCTTGCACGTATTGGCGCATGCTAGAGGTGTCAGAATCGGGAATGCTTCCCTCATGATTGGAATTATTCTTTTCTCGTCTCTGGTGATACAATGGCGACATGGAATGGGGGAATATGTATCTATTTTGATATGTATCGTATTGGTCTCCATCCTTCTCACTAAGAGAGAGGGCGAGGGTTTCTTAACGACGTCTATGGGAGCCATGGGCATTCCACTTCTCCTTCTAATTCCGAATAGGAATATCAGTATTGTTCTAGAGGATTTTTCCTTTCTGCCGGCAATCGAACCATCGATGATAGCGATAGCAAGTACGGGTCTTTTACTCGCAATTTATCTTCCCAAGGCTGGTGAGATTGAGGATTTGCTCAAGCCGGCGCTATCTTCTCTGTGGCTGATGTCGATCTGTGTTGCAGTATCATACATTCAGGGCGATTCTCTAGCATTGTCTTTGTCGATTGGTATGTTCATGATGGCTACAGTATGGCTGGTAGCGAGGGGGGAGGTGCGTAGGGAGCTTCAATCAGTGACCAAGATGAATACAAGGAGGTCACTAGCCTTAGAAAAGATATCGAAGAGTCGTGAAGAAGGACAGTTACGCACCTATGACGCTAGAGAAGCAGAGATGAAATCCTCTCGGAAGAAAAGTCGTGAGAAAGCTCAAACAGACGATGTTGAAGAGCTCTACACCTCTGACGTTAGTCACCGTCCTGTAATAGTAATCGCCGTGATGATACTAGTCTTTACGACCAGCCTAGTAATTGGGTTCACTTCTGGCCCTAATCCTGTTCTTCTACTTGTGATTGGGGCATTTGTTACTTTACTAATCGCTGTAGCAAGATTGCGTACAAGACAGTTAGAGCTTGATCTCCCCCACATCCTTGGCATAGAGATGCCAATAGCGTTGGCAATATCTGGACTTGTGATTGTTCACATCTTCTCTCTGCTTGGCCCGGGAGCTAGTAATGAGGATCTCACTAGTATGGGAGTACTGGTTGTTCTGATTGTGGAATTGTCATTGATTTCACTTTATCAGCAGGATAATATGTTAGATAGGATTCCAATTGCGATTGATTGGATAGTCTACCCCCTTCTGGCAGATAGGATTCTTGGGGCCATATTGTATGAGTCGATGCCATGGCCACTGAGTGTAGATCCGTTCTCTGGAGAAGTCATGGAGTGGAAAGGTCCTCTCATGGCTCTAGAGATTTGTTTGATTGGATTGGTCGTAACAAGTTACTGGATAGATAATTTGAGATCTACAAAGGGAAGGGAAGCAGAAGATGGTTTCTCCCTGGGTTTCCGGGGGGTCTCTGTAACACTACTATCAGTCGGGTTTGCATCTATCATAGTGGTAATTTCAACACTAATGGAAGGATGGAGAAGAAATCAGCCGAATGCAGTGGGAATGGGGATCTTGTGTATTGCATTGGCCATACTTTCGATTGAGAGTTGGTTTGACGGATTTTCCGGTATTGTCGGTGGATTATACGGCTCTCTTGGAATAGTTCTCTTGATACTACTAGTATGCACCATTCCAATGAAAGGTGAGAGATGGTCTGTAATGCTGGCAATTAATGCTCACGTACTGCTAATTTTGGGATTGATTGCCAGTGGCTTGTCACTGTTAATTCCAATGTTCTTAGTCATCTTATCAACAACCGTATGGGTGACCGGGATTCTACAATTAAGGAAATCACTGAGAGCTTGGGGTCTCGCTGATCTTGTAATGGCGATTCTATTTTCAGTCGTATTCTATGGAGGAGTAATTTTCCAGCCTCAAATTCTTTTGGTAGGACTTTCAATAATTGCGATTGAGCTGGGAGTTGTCTCATGGTTAGGACTAAAAAACGAAGAGAATATGGTGAAGAGCTGAGAGTGAAGTAATCAGGGTAAAAGAGATCAAAGTGGGCCAACGTTGATGATGGTCGGGCGCGGCAAAACAATCGTGACGAGGTCTTGGATATCGGATACGCCCGATGAAGTTGAGCACCCCCCGGTACCTCTGGGCATCAATGAGATGGCAGTTCCTAGGGTCTCGATACTACTTTCCATTTCCACCATAGTCGTGATTTTGATATCCTCCATATGGATAGGATTCGATGCTAATAAATTTTTGAATAATCTGGAAGAGTCATTCGAATCTGTTGATGAGTCAATGATTGAGATGGATGGCAGGTGGGCATGGGAGGTGGATATGTTATTCGATACATGCGATTCTCGAGAGGACGATTGGACCTGGCCTGAGAATTTATCTTCGCAGGATGATTTGTTTCTCTATCCAGGGGAATTAAGGTGTGACTGGGAGCACCAGGGACAGGGAGATACTGCATCACTAGTAGTCTATAATAGGGGAAATCAGACTCTAGATTTACTACTAGAAATAAGTAGCTCTGATGTCCTTTTCTCGGAGTCCGATGATACGCAGTATCTGATAAATGAGATGCCAAGTGGGGACTCAGTTATTCTAGAGGTTTTACTGACTGAGGATGTTGCCGAGGCGGAGATATCAATCATCGCTTCTCATGTATCTCTAATTTCTGCAGAAGTGAGGTTGGATGTCACTATTTTCCAAGGTGTTGATTCAAGAACGATACATATCGAAGAGGGAGATAGAGTAGAAGTGGAGTACACCGTTTGGAATGCGGATACGGGAGAGGAGCTGGATAGTGGGACATGGACAGAGAATGCTGGCGATCCATGGTTTTCGATAGAAGGGTTCGGATGGTCTGCGATAGGCTTAGACATTGATGATGACAGAGGATTGATACCAGGTGTGGAGAGTGGTACCAGCCACATCACCTTATTGCCTCCTCCGATAGCTTATGGCAATAGTGATGGGCACGAGCTTCAGGATGTTTGGTTGAGATTCGAGGTTAATCTAGATAGGGCACCTCTTTCAGGGTAGGGTATTGGGGTTAAGGAATGTCGGAAGATAGCTCACACGCATCGGTTCGTCCTTCCGCATCAGTAGCGAAGGAGGCTGCCAAGAGGGCGGGTGCTGAATCGGTAAGAAAGGGTGAGCCGTCATTTCACATGACCGAGCAAATGCGAAGACTGTCCACGCCTTGGGGTGTAGCTCTCGCACGTGCTGAACAAATAGATCCACATTCATTAGGTCCTGGAATTATCTTGGATGCCGCAGTGGGATCGGGGATACAGCTTATTGCTTACTCAAATGTTCTGAAAAGACCTTCTCTTGGAGTAGAGATAGATGGAAATGCTGCTGTTCTATGTGCCGCAAACATGTTTGCCGTTGCCGGGAAAGACGATATTCAGAGAACTATGGACAGGGTGATAATAGGGGATAGTACTGATTCAGAGGGGGTGATGACTGAGTTCTGGTCCAGTCTTAGAGAGGCGGGGACAAGGGCCCATCCACCCGTTGCGATGCTGCATTTGGATCCAGCTAGGCCTAGGGATGCTCAGAATCACCATATAGATGAGATGAAGCCCAGCATAGAGCCGTTGCTATCGTCTTGGAAGAAGTACTTGGAATTGGGGTCGGACGGGCCGTGTATCATTCTTGATCTTTCTCCGAGGCTAGATTCAGAGCAACGATCTATGATTGATGAAATTGTTGAAAGGACTTATCCAGGGTGTGGGAGAACTTGGGAGTGGATGAGCAGAGGTGGAGGAAGAGTGGATAGGCTTTCCATGTGGATAGGGTCGTTATCGTCCAACAACTCTAGAAGATGCATTAGGATGGGGACTAAGAGGATAATGTCATCCATAGAAGGAGAGGGGGGCAGTGTTTCAAAAATCAGACTTAGCGAGCCTCCGCCGTTTGATTCTTGGATTACGATAGTTGACCCGGTGATTCTGGAGAGTGGATTACAGGATGAGTGGATTTCAAAGGCGATACCCGAGGGAAGTGGCTTCTCATGGATCAGGACAGATGGAAGAAGACCGTTGCTCATACACACGGATCCGATAAATGATGATGATCAAGTAGGGGGGTTCGTAATTTCTAGCGGCAGAGTAGTGCAACACAAGCTATCTCCTCCTGAATATCATACAATTTCACAGACCGCGTCATCACTTGCTAGACTAGAGATAGGTAGTGTTACGCTTAGGTGCTCACTAGATCCGGACATTCACCCAAAGTTGCAGAGAAGGCTTCACAAGGCAATGAGAGAGATAGATGGTGCGAGGTCGTTCATGGTAGATATTGAACTATCGAGAGATACTGGAGATTACACTATGTATATCGTTTGCAAGGAGGATTAGCTCCCTTCGGAGCCTTCCAATCGGTTCAAATAGGGATGGTTGGTCGCCCGGATGCTTAACAGCCACTGGGTGACCGGTGAACGCGGGAGGACCGTACATGACAGGAACAGATGAGACCCAACTAGGAGATGACTTCTCATACATTATCAGAATTGCAGATACAGACGTAGATGGACTGCGGAAGATATCAGTCGGACTGTGCTCTATCAAAGGAATAGGGATGAGAACGGCAGAGATGATTTGCAGACTTTCTGGAGTAGACGGAAGCAAACTTGGCGGACATCTTAGCGACGAAGAGCAGGATAAGCTCAGAGATTCTATTGGAACTTACGCTACTGAGATGCCCTGGTGGCTGATGAACAGGCAGAGAGATCTGGAAACCAATGAAGACGCTCATATCGTCGCTCTTGAAGTGAAGATGACTAGGGACGATGATGTTGCAAGAATGGCTGGGATCAAGACTTATCGGGGCATGAGGCACAGAAGTGGTCACAAGGTCAGAGGACAGAGGCTGAGGAGCAATGGCAGAAAGGGCTCAGCACTTGGTGTCCAGAGGAAGAAGTGAGGTGATTAGATGGGTGATCCAAAATTTGCAAGGCCTAAGACACAAACACCTACTCATCCTTGGAAACAAGCAAGAATAGAGGAAGAGCACGCTTTGAAGGCTAAATATGGCCTGAAGAAGGTAGGGGGAATGAGAGAGATATGGAGAGAAAAATCTGCTCTCAGAAGACATCGAAATCAGGCTATGAAGCTAATCGGTAGAGTAGATACATCCGAAGGCCACTATGCTAGAGAAAAGGATGACTTGGTTGCTTCCTTGACCAGAAAGGGGCTTCTATCAGAGGGTTCGATTTTAGACAGCGTTTTGCAGATAGATGTAGAGCTGATGCTTGCAAGAAGACTTCAGTCGCAGGTCTACTACAAGGGATTGGCTCCCTCTATGAGAGCCGCTAGGAATCTGATAGTTCATGGACACATTTCAATAGGGGACCAGAAAATGACTGTCCCGGGATATCACGTGCTTAGAGAAGAAGAAGAGATGCTAAGATACACTTCAGGATCCAAATATGAGAATCCAGATCATCCTTTCAGACAGGAGTTAGAAAAGATAAGGGCCACTATAGACACATCTGAAGAAGAAGCAGATACTGTGGGGGGCCCAGTTAAGGTGGCAGATACTTTTGTTGAAGATATCAAAGCTGGCGAAGCTACTGCCCCTACGGTAGAGGATACCGTTCCGGAAGGTGATAAGTGATGTCTCACAAGGCTATACTACATATCTTCACTACACACAACAATGTGTTGATGACCGCCACGGATCTCACTGGATCTGAGACCATCTGCAAAGTATCAGGAGGAATGGTAACTAAGGGTGGCTCTGAGAAATCCAGCTCATTCGCATCCATGAGAGCCGCCGAGAGAATGGCTGAAATGCTGGCAGAGAAGGAGTTCAATCAAGTCATTGTGAAGTACAGAGGAGCTGGTGGGAATAAGTCTCACAGCGCCCCTGGTGCTACCTCTGCTATCAGAGCATTAACAAGAGCTGGAATGCAGGTCACTAGAATAGAAGATGTCACTCCCATACCAACTGATGGTACTAAGTCAAAGGGAGGACGCCGTGGAAGGCGTGTCTGAGGTGAAAAATATGGTTAATGCAGAGATTCTCTATGAAGACGATGAGAAAATCAAGATTCTTTTGAAGGAAACCGATCGAGCTTTTGTCAACTCTATAAGAAGGACTTTGATGTCAGATACTCCAAAAATGGCTATAGAGACTGTAAGATTCGTCAAGAAGACTGAGGAGGAAGATGGAGAACTTTGGGAAACCGATGGGCCTCTTCCAGATGAGGTCATTGCACAGAGACTAGCAATGATACCCATTCCCACGAAGCATGATGAGTTCTACTTCCAAGATGAGTGCCCTAACTGCGCGGACATGGTAGAGGAAGACAGGGGATGCGCTCTCTGTACAATGCTATACTACTGCCAAGTGAAAGGTTCCAGTGAAGGGGTATGGGTGACCGCTGGTGATCTTAATTTCCTAGGAGATGCAGATGGTTTTATTTCCAGTAAATATCAATCTATTCCAATCACGAAACTATTCCAAGGACAGATGGTTGAGTTCTCGGCTACTGCTATTATGGGAAGAGGGAGAGACCACGTCAAGTGGTCTCCTGTTTGTGGCGTAACTTTCAATCCAAGACAAATCGGGGTCATTAACACCAAATCAAGATCAAAAATACTTTGGGACTTGGGCCTTAACATCAAATCTGGAGATTTCAACAAGGATGGCAAGTTAGTAGATGTCGAAAAGGTTGACCTGTTAAGAAAGGACTTGAATCATGTTGGCTCTGGAACTGAAGAGTCTAGGGAATTCAAGGATGCTGTCGTTTTGGAGGATGTACCCAATGAGTTCATTCTGTCCTTCGAGACTGATGGATCAATGAGTCCAAAGGTTGCATTTGAAATGGCTATCAAAGAGCTTTCCAGCAGGTTTGGCGGCATAGATGCCGATCTAAAGACTGTTCTCTGAGCGGGATATATTATTTCCCTCTGGTACACGGAACATTCGTGCCAGAGTTGCTGGGGCGAGGATTCTGTGGCGGACACGTCACTCTTATCTTTACCGTTGAAGACCAGGATCACGATCCTATCAATCAAGGAAGTAGAGGAATTGGGATCTGTCTAGAAGATGGTGTGGAGATTATTTGCCTAGGAAGAGAAGGGAGCGGGGAGTTGGATGTTTCCTTCACTAAGTATGTGGGAGATTCTGGATTGTATGAAGATGCTCTGAATCTTCTCTCCGGGGAGATTGCTGAAATTATGGATTATGACTGGGAAGCTACTGTCAAATTGGGATTGCCAACTGGACAGGGTTTCGGAATGTCTGCCGCAGGCTCGGTTTCTTTCTGTAATTCCATTCAGAGAGCCATTGGGATACCTTACGAAGAGGGGCGCAGGCGTTCTCTGAAGATTGCTCATCTTGTCGATCGTAAAAGGTCGAGTGGTTTGGGTGATGTAACTGCCTTATCCACTGGAGGGGTAGAGATAAGGAAAGTCCCCGGTTCTCCATTTAGTGGCCATCTTCTGAACACTGGTCCGGGAGTGTCTGAGGGGTGGACTGCTGAGGCAGGAATCATACTCGCTTGGAAGAGTGAAGGGGGAAAACATACCTCATCATATATTGACAATCCAGAGTGGAGAGCATTGATTTCAGAAGCTGGAAATAGGAATCTTGAGGAATTGTCAGAGAATCAGTGGGATAGGTCCAGATGGAGTGAAATCTTGGTTAATTCAAAAAAATTCTCTGAGGAAAGTGGGCTGTCTAGTGAGGAGTCTCGCGCTAGTGTACTAAGGAAGTGTGAGAAGGCGATGATTGAGAGTGGTATTGAAAATAGTGGGGAGGGGCTTCTGTGTATGCTTGGAACTAGTGTGGCGATTGTTCCTAATAGTCTCGAATTAGGACTTGAAAGAGTAGATGAATTTATGCGTCTTCTAGATGCTTATGGGCTGAATAGTATATTGACGAGGATTGGAGAAATCTAAGAATTTGATTCTTCGTGGAACTTATCCAAAAGCGACAAGTCAAGTGGACTTGCATCTAACTGCTCAGCCCCGTTGATGACCAGCCCATCACAGAATCCATGCCTATACACAATAGCCCCGTGACCATATTCTGCAACATAACGGTCGACTTGCTTCTGTGTTTTCTTTCGTGGAAATTTCAGATCTGCACCGAAGAAATGTTTGGCGTCTATCCATGCACATGGAACTCCGTTTATTCTGACATCGTCAATCATGAGGAGATCAGGGGTAATTACTGCCCTTCCTTCAGACTTCTTCTGCTCTGCCATTAAATCTTCTTGGGTCCTATATCTGACGCCGATGGAGTCGAAGAACAAGTAAAGAACATCTTCGAAGACCATTGACGCCTTGTGTGTCTCATCCTGATTAACTGAGCTTACTCTATCCATGGACTCTGCCAGCTCAAACTGTTCTCTATCCCTATCTTTCATCCTGGATGGTTGCTTCAAGAACTCCTTTATCCTATTCTTGCCCCATCCCCTGCCTGTTAGTATTGCTCTGAAGGTGTTTACAGGTGGCGCATCAAATCTCTTTGAAAGTGCCATTACATCTTCACCAGAGTTGTACCTTCGATTTAGCTCATTTGACCTGCGCATGAGTTTATGATGAGAGTAAACACTTTTTTCTTGGTTTAGAGCATTCCTAAGAGAAAGCGCCTGTTCTAGAGAGATAGGGAGGCCCTCCAACTGTGTTGCTATCTCATCCACTCTCTCCTGTGGTAGGAATCCAAATTCACCTCTCCTCATCACAATATCGCCCACCTTTTTCTGAATGTTCTTGGATACGGCATTTAGCTCCCAATTGACATCGATTGTTCTCGGAGGAGGATCTATTTCGGAAGGAAAACCCATTGGAGGAGGGTCTACTGAAAACCTACCCAAGGCCCGTTCTATGGACTCGGATTGATCATCCCTGTTTACTGGATTATCGCTTTGTCTTCCATCGGAACGTTTCCTAGTCCTACGCCGGCCGCGACTCTTTCTTTCTCTTTTTTCTTCGCTCAACGAAACTCCGAGAGCAGTTAGCCCCATGAACCCACCGTGTGGTTAGTGATGAGATTGTTAATGTCAGACAAAGGCTATCCCAGGCTCCAATGGGAAGGCCACTTTCGCCTTACCTGCAACATCTTCGCCTTCTCCAACGAAATATGATGTTACAGATTTCATATCTAATACGTCAGCCAGAAATTCAGAGTTCTGATTAATGATTTCAACTTCATCTAGGTGATTCAACAGAAGTGTTTTTTGGGCGTTGGACCAAGTATGTATCCTCCCTCTCCTCTTCTTTGAACCTGTAGTGAGAGTCATCCATATCTGAAAAATTTCTCCTCGCATGGTTTCATTTTCAAAAACCGGAAGATTTCGTATATGTTCTTGGCCCTTGCTTTTGAAATCAAAATCCATTGAAGCCAGATTGACAGCATCGCTGGCTAAATCTGATTTCCATTTACTTGCTACTTGAACAATCATTCTAGACAGGGGAGAGTCGGTATGTTTCTGGGCTAGCACTTTCAAATTCCTAGCCGTATCAATCAGCTCCATTAGATATTCTTCTTGAGCCAACACCAATGACCAATCTGATTCAGAGAGATCGGAGAGATTAGAGAGAGTATTGCTAGCGAGAAGTCCTTGCCCTCCTAATGAGGACCAGAATTCTTCGGCGATGTGGGGGGTGGCGGGGGCTAACATCTCTGACCAGATACAAAGGAATCTATGAATCGTATCTCTATCTGAGCCACCTCTTCTCCTATACCATTGCCAGTCCGATAGCATCTCATAATGGCTTATCATGACTCCTTCCCTAAGGCTCACACCTTCCATCGCGTCAATCCATCTAGATTGATTATCAAGAGCTCTTGCTAGTAACCAAGAATCTATGTTACTAGGATTCAAAGATGCATTATTCAGTGACTTGAATGCCTCGAAAATTTGATTCATCTGGCGTGAACTAGACTCCAATGCTGTATCAGACCAGTCCATTCCAGCCTCTGGATTTGCTCCGAACAAAATGAACAGCCTCACTGTGTCTGCTCCAAACTTACTTACCATCTCTCCAGGACTGACGGTATTACCAAGGGATTTTCCCATTTTGACCGAACGACTGGTTAGAACCTCTCCACAATTAGGGCAGTTTCCTCCGAAATTATCAATATGAAACTCTGCGTTACATTCGACACAGAAGGGCGCGGGTGCGTTGAGCATGCCTTGACAGACCAGTCGCCCAAATGGCTCACCTACCAAATTCATCCCTAGATCTCGTGTGGCCTTCGTAAAGAATCGGGCATACAAGAGATGCATCACAGCATGCTCGATACCACCGATATAGAGATCTACTCCTCCTTCCAGCCAGTAATTCACTTTATCAGAACTAAAGGGTTCGGACCTATTGTCTGAATCTGCAAACCTCATAAAATACCAAGATGAGTCGTAGAAAGTATCCATCGTATCCGTCTCTCGAATTGCTTCTCCATCGCATTTCGGACATTTTACATGCAGGAATTCTTCATTGGACGCTAATGGATTGCCACTGCCTTCCCAACTGAACTTGACATCTAGAGGAAGTTTGACAGGCAAGTCATCTGAGTTAAGCGGCACTACTCCACAATCATCACAGTGCACCATAGGGATGGGCGTGCCCCAGAATCTCTGACGACTAAGTAACCAATCCTTGAGTCTGTATTGAGTCGTTCCATGACCTGTTCCATCTCTCTCCAGAGCGGATATTACTGCTTCCTTGGCTTCGTTTCCATACAATCCATCGAATGATTCGAGATTGGAGTTGACCATCCATCCTAACCCATCGAAGACTGGATTCTGCTCGATTGCATTGGCTTCTCTCTCCTTGGAAAGTACTGGCCTAACTGGAAGACCGTATCTCTTAGCAAAGTCATAGTCTCTTTGATCGTGACCGGGAACTGCCATTACTGCTCCGGTACCATAGCTAGCAACTACGAAGTTTCCTGCATATATTGGAACTTCCTCTCCACTTAGTGGATTTATGGCGAAGCGTCCTAGAGGCACTCCTTTCTTCTCCTTGAGCATATTGATTCTCTCGAACTCGGTCATCTTCAAACACTCATTTCTGAGTTGCCGCCATGCTTCTTCATACTCGGTGCCAGATACTAATTCCTCGCAAAGTGGGTGTTCAGGCGACAGTGTCACGAATGTCACACCAAAAATAGTATCAGGACGAGTAGTGAAGGCCCCGATAGTTGATTCTGAACCAACAACTCGGAAATTGATGTGGGCACCTTGTGACCTCCCTATCCAATTCCTCTGCATGGCCTTGACATTCTCTGGGAATTCTATATCGTCCAACTCATCTAGTAACTCATCAGCATACTCTGTCATTCTCAAAAACCATTGGGCCATGTCCTTCTGCACTACTTCTAGACCGCATCTCCAGCATCGGTTATTCTTCACCTGCTCGTTAGCAAGAACCGTATCACAGTCATTACACCAGTTAACCGGTGCAAACCTCCTCTCAACCAGGCCGGCCTCGTAGAATTTGAGGAACATCTCCTGATTCCAATGATAATACTCGGGCGTGGAAGTTGCAAACGTCCTACGCCAGTCGTATGAATATCCCATACGTTCTTGATCGGCTCTTATCATCGCTATGTTTCTCTCGGTTACAGTGTGAGGATGTCCAGATTCTTTCTTTGCAGCGTTTTCAGCAGGCATTCCAAATGAGTCGTATCCCATTGGATACAAGACGTTCTTTCCCCTCATCCTCTGGAATCTAGCCATAGCGTCTCCTATTGAGTAGTTCCTAACATGCCCCATATGCATATTTCCAGATGGGTAAGGGAACATCTCGAGACAGTAGAATTTGGGTTTTGATTGGTCGACTTCAACTTCGAATACCCCTTCATCCGACCATATACGCTGCCATTTATTCTCGATATCGTGAGCATTGTATGACATTTTACACACCTCGTTCATAGTAGAGAGTCAATCTCCTTTCTGGAGAGGCCTTGCGTTTGACCTCATCTTTGGATAATCCTTCATACAGGACATTCTTGTCACGTACCTCGTAAAGGAGGGACGATTTTGAACCCTGCCCCCAATATGGTTCCACCATAGCTATTGGATATGACCGAGTGCGACTAGGCATGCTAGCAGATGGGGAGTTCCATAAGCAAGTGGGAGATGATGGTGTTGAGGTATGGGTAACCCAGATGGGCGGCTACATGAATATGAATACTGCATTCATCGATAAGGGAAATGGAATAGTTGCAATTGTTGATCCGTTTGACTCTGAAAGATGGATTGAGGGTTTAGCGGAGGAGGGACTTCATCCAACTCATCTTTTGTACACCCATACACACAGGGACCATGTTGAAGGATATACAGCTATGATTTCACTAGTGCCTAATGTAGAGGTATGGGGCCATGAAGAGGCCAGAGTTCCGGGGTTACTAGGTCATGTTGTATTCAAAAATGTAGATTTCACCGATACTTGGAAAAATGATCCTGGTTCTTCCATTGAATGGAGATTGGGTTCGATATCACTTGTAGTTACTCACTCTCCCGGTCATGCCCCGGGACATGTAACATTGCATGGGCATGGCGTATATCATGCAGGGGACTTACTATTTACAAATGGGATGGGGAGAGTGGATTTACCTGGCAGTGACCCAGGGGCACAATGGAGTAGCATAAGGAATGCGAAGTCAATTTTACAAGAGTTGCCAGAAGACTGGCGTTTAATTCCCGGACATAGATATGATTGGGTTGATGGTACAACTCCTGATTGGGTGACTATTGGAGAAGCTTTGAAACATAATTATGCTCTAAACTCTCCTAATCTTTGAAATAATTCTACCTCTTTCCCCTCACTTTAGCAATTAATGACCCAATTGTGGCAATGAATATCTTGTTTCTCCAAATCCATGAGAGGAGTTTGAACGTACTTCTAATTCTGCCCAAATTCATTCCGCCTTATCTTCCCTATTGAGGTTAATGCCCATTCTCTTTGATGTCTGTTTGACGGTACCTATTGGCATCTCTCCTCCTCTCTCTAATGCTGAAAGAGAAGCAATAATGATACTCTGGGTGTCTATCTCGAAGAATCTTCTGAGATTCTCCCTTGTATCGGAACGACCGAATCCATCGGTCCCCAAAACGGTATAGGTCCCTCCTACCCATCTCTGTATCATCTCAGGAACTGCGGCTATGTAGTCCGAGACGGCAATGGTAGGAATATCGTCACCAAAACATTCTGAAACATATGGTGAAACTTGTTCCTGAGGATTTAGTCTGTTATGCCTCTCTGAATCTAATCCCTCTCGACGAAGCTCCCCATATGATGTTACAGACCAAACTTCAGAGGACACTCCATGCTCAGATTGCAATTGAGTTGCGGCTTCACGGGCGTACTGCAATATTGGCCCCGAACCCAGTATTCTGATTTGTGAAGGAGATTCGGCTTCTGACTCCTGTACCTTGTAAGCGCCCTTAATGATACCATAATCTGCACCCTCGGGCTTCGGTAGTTGTTGCTGATTCTCATTATACAGCATGACATAATGTATTACGTCCATGTTATCCCTCCACATCTCATTGATTCCATGACGGATAATTGTCGCAAGCTCGTATGCATAGGCGGGATCCCATGCACGACAGGCTGGGACAGCTGAAGCCATCAGTAGGCTATGGCCATCTTGGTGCTGTAAGCCCTCCCCGTTCAGAGTGGTCCTGCCCGCAGTAGCACCCATCAAGAATCCTCTAGCTCGTGAGTCCGCCGCGGCCCATACTTGGTCTGCAGTCCTCTGAAATCCGAACATGGAGTAGAATGTATAGAAGGGAAGAGTGGGGGATGACGAGTGCGAGTAAGATGTCGCCGCTGCGGTCCATGTGGCCATAGAAGTAGCCTCAGCGATGCCTTCCTGAATTATCTGCCCTGACTCTGACTCCTTGTAATTCATGAGCATCTTATGGTCTACTGGAGTGTAGTTCTGACCGACCTGTGAGAAAATACCAAACTCACTGAATAGTGGATCCATTCCAAACGTCCTACCCTCGTCTGGGATAATAGGTACTACTCGAGGACCGACCTCAGACTTCAGTAGTTTTCTAAGGAGCCTGACGAAGACCATAGTAGTAGAGACCAGCTGTCCTTCTCTAGTCCCTTCATCAAACTCCGAGAAGGTGGATTCCTCTGGGACTTGAATGTCTACGAGGGGGGATAATCTGGATGGGAGGTATCCACCTAGTTCCTCTCTTCTAGTTCTGATATACTTGATTTCATCTGATTCATCTCCTGGATGATAGAGGGGGTTTTCTTCCAGCGATTCGTCATCTATTGGTAATTCAAGAGAGTCCCTATATGCCATTAGGTCTTGTAGAGTCATCTTCTTTTTCTGATGTGTAGAGTTTCTGCCCTCGAAAGAGTCAATTCCCCATCCTTTAACAGTATGTGATAGGATAACTGCCGGCCCTTCAGCGGCCTCAGCAGATTTGTAGGCGGCGTAGACCTTTCGGGGATCGTGTCCCCCTCTGCGCATGTTCTCTATCTCATCATCGGATAGAGCGTCGCCCAAGGACGAAAGATGGTCATTACCAGAGAAGAATTCTTTTCTGAATTCTGAAGGTTGGAGAGTACTCATTCTCTGCCAGTCACCATCATTTATCCCCTCAATCCTAGCTAAGACAACACCCATTGAATCTTCATTCATGATTCGGTCCCATCCTGATGACCAGAGAACCTTGATTACAGTCCAACCCGCTCCTCGGTATAGTCCCTCTAGTTCTTGGATAATTTTCGAGTTGCCACGGACGGGCCCGTCTAATCTTTGAAGATTACAATTTACTACTACTATCAGATTATCCAGATTTTCACGACCGGCTATCGCAATAGACGCAATAGATTCTGGCTCATCCATTTCCCCGTCTCCAAGGAAGGCGAATACTCGACTTTGAGACGTATCTGCAAGGCCCCTCTGATGGAGATATTTCCAGAACCTTGCCTGCATAACAGCTGCGAGTGGCCCTAATCCCATCGATACAGTCGTATATTCCCAGAATTCTGGCATCAGCCTCGGATGTGGATATGAGGAAAGCCCATCTTTGAATGCCTCCTGTCTGAAGTTAATCATCTGCTCACGAGAAATCCTGCCCTCAAGGAAAGCTCGAGCATATATCCCGGGACTCCCGTGACCCTGGATGTAAATTGCATCCCCTATCCCGTTGGAGTCTTTTCCTCTGAATATATGGTTAAATCCAACCTCATATAGTGTTGAGCTAGATGCATATGTTGAGATGTGCCCTCCAATTCCATCTACTCTCCTATTAGTGTCCGAAACAACGACAGCGGCATTCCAGAGTATTGAATTCTGAATCTTCTCTTCTAACTCCAAGTCACCGGGGTATGGCGGTTGTTGATCCAATGAGATAGAATTCAGATAGGGGGTTCTGGATGGTGGCCTGATAGGTATCGAGAGATCGGACGCCTCTATCATCAGTTCATGAAGTAGCATACGTGCTCTTTCAACACCATGAGACTCTACTACTGATCTAATCGACTCTAGCCATTCATCTGTCTCCTCGGGATCAATGTCAGGGAGGCGTTGGCGTGGTTTCGGACCTGACATACTATCACCTGCCCCTATGGGGCAGACTTGCGACCACTAGTTGTTTATTCAATGTTCGATAGTAACGTGTTCAGTTTGTGGGTCCTTTGGGACCTACAGTGACAACGTGACACTCATGAATAGTACGAACTCCTGCTACGGTAATTGATGAGTCTCCTTCGATACATCTCCTCCCTTCCCAGTTTCTAACAACCTTAGCTACTGTACTTCTTCCCGCCTTATTGAGAGGGTCGACCTTGAGCTCTACTGAGATCTCTTCAACCTCTCCCATCCAACTTAATACAGCTTCAATAGATCTACTAGCGATACCATGGTTTTGCTCAGAGCTTCTGACCCAGTAGCCCAGATTCCAAGATGCTTGTCCTGATCTGGTGACACGGTCGAATCCTATTAGTCCGAGTATTGCATTGTCCCATGGCCTAATCATTATCCAATGATGTAATAATCCTGCCCTCCCCATTCTCTCCGTTTCTGATAGAAATTCAGATATTTGCTCTTTTAGATTGGCATCGGGATTGATCCATGGCATAGCCCTATTGACTTCCGGCCAAGTCTCCTCAAATGCCTCGATTAGCTCCTTGGATCTAAGATTGGATGCTGGCCTGAGGACTAGTTCCTCGTTAACTCTGATTGAGCTAGTCGCACGCCTCATGGTATATGCGAAAAGGGCCTATCGCATCATCTCTGCGGAAACTAGTCAGGGCCTCAATTTTGCTTTGGCGCTTGAAACTGCATCGTCTTCAGGATAAGTCCTGATGGCCGCTTCCAGCAATCTGTCTACTGCCTGGGCCCTGCCCATTCTTTGTAGTAGCGCACCTATAGGATAGACTAGTTTTGTTCTATCGCCGAGATGAGGGCCTACCTCGTCTAGAATTACTGTCGCCTGGGCAATGTTCTTCGATTTCGCCGCTTCCATGGCAGACTTTACCTTCTGAGCTACATCTCTGCCAGACCATTCTTCTTGTTGTGCCCAAGGCCAAATATTCTCTATCTTCGATTCAAGAACAGGTGTAGATTTGATCATTGACAAATCGGGAGGAGGGGGTATGGGCATAGGCTCTTGATCATCGTCAACAACTGGTGGCTCAATTTTCACTTCTCTCTGAGGAGGGAGATCTATTGGAGGGCTGGGCAGTATCTCTGGGCTCTGGTCTTCCTCCTCATCCTCAAAGTCATCCTCAGGAGTGGTCTCTAAAACTAGTTCTTCTTTCTCTATTTCTAGAGATTCTGAAATTTCTTCTGCTTGTACGATTCCTACATCCACAGGCGTTTCAGAAGTAGGTTTAATCAGGTCTACTTGTTGTTTGGGGATCTCTTCCAATTTCTCTTCTTCGGCTTCTGGAACTTCAAATTTCGTAACGAATTCAGGAGCATCGTCAGGGGTTAGTTCGTAATCTTCTGGTTCTTCCTCATCTACTGGGTCAGGAGTATCAACAGTGAATGCGAAACTGGGTTTCTGCTTGGTAACTACTGAGTCATCACTCCCGTACTGTTTGACATCGATTGTTACATCGTCCATGGTGAATGTGGTTTTGGACCAATCGACTATGTCTTCTTCTTCGTCCTCCTCAAAATCAGAGAGTAGTTCGTCGAAGAGTTCTGTTGCCTCTTCCTTGTTGACGTTGCTTCCTTGTTGGTGAGACGCCATTTTCAGCTGATAAGAGCATCTGGAACATATTTCAGCATCTTCAAGATTCTTCTCTTGGCATAGGGGACATTCAATAGTTTTCTCTTCCTGCTTTCGATTAAATTTGAATCTGTCAAACACTTTCGCATCCCCCCCCTAATCTCCATTCCCCTAAACTCATCGTATAATCCTCACGGGGATATGAGCGATAATGCTCAAGGTGATTTTATGATTAATCTCCGGTAATAGTGATGAGGTGTCCGTACTACGGAGGCACATGGAAGGAGATTCTGAAGGCCGTCGTGGTCGCTTCAAAAGAAGTCAGGATCACCATGAGTTGTATCAAAAACTAATTCGTTGGGAGCTTGATGATGAGCTATCTGCTACTGAGAAGAGGCTCCGAGACTGGTCTAGAGAAAGGCTTGTTTCCAATGGATTGGCACTATTTGACTTGATTGCGAAACCAGATGGCTGGCTTTTCGATCGCAGAATAGTCAAGCTGGGACGAAGAGGCAGGTCTGATCTCGGGCAACATAGATTTAGACAGGGCGACATAGTCATGCTGAGCAGAGGAGATCCTCTTTTGGAGAAGCCTATTGAGGCCATAGTTAGTGACCGGAGGAGAGATTCAATCAGAGTGGTACTAAACGAGCTCCCTTCTGACCTCAGGAAGGACACATGGAGAATGGACAGGGGTGCCAATCGAATAGCCTATGATAGGATGAGGGATTCTCTGAATTCGATCTTCCAGGAAGAAGGAGGGGTTCCCCTGAGAGACCTTATTCTGGGGACTGTGCACGATCCTGTCGGTACTTCTTCGCTGCCGCCCCAGCTAGGGGGGGCTAGAGGAAGGAGCTTCGTCTTGGATAGCTCAATGAATAAGCCACAGCGGGAGGCCGCTCTAGCGGCGATCCAACAGAGGCTGACCCTTATACAGGGCCCACCAGGAACCGGAAAGACACATACTGCTGTGAGGATTATTGAGGCGTGGTCACAACAGGATCTAGGAACCATCTTAGCCGTTGCTGATTCAAACGTGGCAGTAGATAATTTGCTGGAGGGTTTGCTACAACTGGGAGTGAGGGCGGTGAGGCTAGGTCAGCCGGTTAAAGTTAGAGAGGGGCTGAGAGAGGCAACTATGGATGCTTTGATGGAGAAGCACCCCCTAAGGAAAGACCTCATTGATCATCTCGAGCTGAATGAGAAGCTAGGACGTAAGATCAAGGGTATGAGAGGAGGCAAAGAGAAAGGCCTCGCCCACAGAGATCTAAGCAGGGGGTGGAAGGAAGTTAGGCGAATAGAGGGGCAGATGAGAGACGATATTTTGGACAGAGCACAGGTTCTTTGCTGCACTTGCATAGGGTCTGGGCACGAGCTCTTGGATGGTAGAAGATTTAGTCAGGTTCTAGTTGATGAGGCAACTCAAGCCACAGAGCCGTCTACTCTGGTCCCAATTGTCAGGGGAGCCAGGCAAGTTGTGCTTGTTGGGGATCACAGGCAACTTTCTCCCACTGTAATATCCAGAAGAGCTGAAGATGGCGGATTGGCTAAATCACTGTTCGAGAGAATCATGGAAATGGGGGTTATCCCCCACTTGTTGACAAAACAATACAGGATGCATCCCGGAATATCCGAATTCCCGAACCAGATGTTCTACTCGGGAAGACTGGAAGATGGAGTAGATGAGTCTGAAAGGAAAGCTCCTGCTGGGGTATTATGGCCCGATTGGGATAGGCCAATTGCTTTCCTACCCGTTGAGGGAGGAGAGGTAGCTGGACCCGATGGAGCTTCCAAGGAGAATAGGGCTGAGGCTTCATGGGTAGCAAAGATTGTCGAGGATTTGGTTACCGCCGGAGAAATAGGACAGGATCAAATTGGAATCATAACTCCTTATGCCGCCCAAGTGAGGGCCATTCGTGATGTTCTTCCTGAGTCCCTGACAGAATTAGAGGTAAAAACTGTTGATGGATATCAAGGAAGGGAGAAGGAGGTCATAATATTCTCATGTGTCAGATCTAACTCAGAAGGGAATGTAGGGTTCCTATCTGATCCAAGAAGATTGAATGTGGCTCTTACTAGAGCCAAGAGGGGTTTAGTAGTGATTGGAGACCCATCAACTCTCAGGCATGATGAGAATTGGGCCTCGTGGATTGAACATGCTAGAAAACACAACCTTGAGGCGTGGCACATCATCGGAATGGCTTGAGGGAGTACAATGGCAGACCATGATTCACCTATTTCGCTTTCACCTTCGGGCGGCTCATTAGCTAGAGTGATTGTGGCTGAGCAGAGCTCTGATCATTGGAAAATACCTGAAGGTACTGTCTTAGCTTCAGCCACAAGGAGAGGTACTGCTTTCGCAATTGATGTCGTTATTGTGACGACTATTCTGATGCTTGTAACAAGGTTCCAACTGATGAACGTCTGGAACCTTAAAACCTGGGAAGTCTCTACACATCACTCTCTTGCTTACACTTTCATCCTAATGGCTTCCCATTGGCTTTACTGGAGGTTGACGGGGATTAGATTTTCGAGATCCCTTGGTCAGAGATCGATGGGGCTAGCTGTATTGGTTGATGATGGAAGTGAAATGACCAGTGAGATGTGGGATCGTAGAGCTTTCAGAAAGTTGGTATACCTAATTCCAGTGATTAATTTGATTGTTGGATCATATGAGGTGGCTAGGATTTTCCAAAGACATACGCATCAAACTAATATCGATCTAAGCATTGGTTCGATTGTTGCACAGGCAGATTCTCTGCCTCCTGCCAATAGGCGACATATCAGGTAGATGTCATGGAAAATGCTGTTTCTAGTCTTAAGGAAGGGATGTGTGTTGTTTATCCAACATCCACACAACCCGCGCTGGGTTGCTTACCAAACGGTGACTCCCTAGATCTTCTTTACTCGCTGAAAAGGAGGGAGAGGAGCCAACCAGTAAGCCTAGGGGTAGCTAATCTTGAACAAGCGGCTACAATCGCACACATTCCAGATGATGTTGCGGCTTTGATAGAACATTTTCCAACTGGGTCGATCACAGTGGTACTAGATTCAAAGTATCAACTTGATGAAAGGCTAGGAGGAGCTAGGGTCGCATTGAGGGTGGTGTCTCACCATGCGGCGATTAAGCTAATCGAGGAAGTAGGGCCGGTTACGGCCACCAGCGCAAATATATCTGGGAGTCCTCCTGAGAGTAATCCAGTGATGGCGGCGCTTTCACTTTCGACTGATGGTTCCAATATACCATTCGTTAGAGGCGTCTGTGGGGGTGGTGTACCCAGTACCTTGATATCTTGGCAATCCTCCACTCGCTCACCCGATACTACAGGAACCAAGGTGCTGAGAGAAGGTTTAGTGACAAAATTGGAGGTTTTTGATTGGTTGAAGAGTCGGATTTGAAGCAGTGGAGGGACGCTGGTCACGTGGCTCGGAGGACCCTAGAGGGAATCAAAGGAGAGATAGTTGCCGGTAAAGGATGGAATGATGTTATTGACTCTGCTGAGAGGTTCATACGCAGACACGGGGGACAAGCCGCTTTCCCTGTGACAATATCAGTAAATGATATGGCTGCTCACTATACCACTAACTCACAGCTAAGTCCTCCTGAAGGATGGGAAAGGGATCTGGTGTTTGAAAAGGGAGATTTGGTAAAGCTTGATGTTGGTGTCCATATCAAAGGAGCCCTAGGTGACAATGCGATGACCTTGGAAGTCGGCAATGGCGGTAATCATACTGATCAGATTAAAGCCGCAAAAGACGCTCGGGACGCCGCTGTAGAGAAAATGCACCCAGGGACCCCTTGGCATCTGGTGGGCGCCGCGGCCGAACAGGTTGCAAAGGATGCTGGATTCTTGCCAATTTCCAATTTATGTGGGCATAAGATGGAGAGATGGAGCCTTCATGACGGGGTTTCAATTCCGATGTATGCGTGTGGTGCCAATAATCCTGGATTCAAGGGCTCAGTAGAGAAGGGAGGAGTGTACGCGGTTGAACCATTCAACACCACTGGAAAGAGTGGATTGGTAGAGAATGTGAATCCGCATAATTCGTCTAATATACTCAGAGTAACCGGGAATGTGAATATTAGAAAAGCTCTGGCGAAGAAGAAGCTCAAACCTCTGGGAGCAAGACTAGCACACTATATCGAAGAGAGGTACAGTACTCTTCCATTCGCTGAAAGGTGGGCGTTCCCACTACTGGAGAAGCCGTTCCCCGAGGAGGACGAGGAATCCCTCAAGAGAAAGTGGGGGCAGTTAGTGAAGAAGCTGACTTCGATTAGATTCTTGGAGGTCTATTCAGCATTGCGTGATCAAGATGGAGGCAATGTTGGTCAGTTTGAACACACCGTTTACGTTGCTGAGGGCGGACCTGAGATACTTTCTGTATCTTAATTTGACGAAAAACGTCTGAATCGTCACTTTTTCCAACTATCACTGACAACGATTATCTATCCCCTACCTCCAGTGCTACATGTACGGGGCCGATTGGTTCTCGCTGAGTGCATCCCATCCCTTCGCAATTATCTCTCGCCCTGTACACCTAAACAGATTCAGGCTTAGCCTTAGCATCTCCAGACATTGTGACTGCGATTATAGAGATGAAGATTAGAACCATTCCTGCCGACTGCTGTGTGGAAGGAGATTCATCAAGAAGAAAAATACCCCAAATTATTGTTAATACTGGTTGGATAAGTACTGCGAAAGAAGTGTGTGCCCCGGGAAGTCTGGGGAGTGCATACGTGATTGCTATCCAGCCTGCAACTTGGCAGGAAAAGGCTAGCAATAGAAGCCATGCATGACTTGGCCAAGTTATCTCGAAGCTTATCTGTTGTACCCCTATAGATTCCAATGGCATCAGCCCTAGGAATAGAAGTCCTATGGTGGCACCGAGAGTAGCATCCAGCTGAGCATTAGCGGCGGGGGCCATCTGTCTATTGGAATACCTGTAAACAATCAGAAATGATGAGTAGAAGATTGCGGCGAAGACCGCAGCAATTACCCCTCTTGTCGGATCCTCCCCATAGGGCTCTCCGTCCCATATTCCTGAGATAAGCGCAAGTCCAACTACAACAACAGGTAATGATACAAGAATGGAACGATTGGGACGTTCCCCCAGGAGCTTCCAACTTACTAGTGTCACAATAATGACTTGCGAGTTTCCAACTAGGGTAGCGATTCCCGTCCCTACATAGTCTATGGCGCTATGATATGCCAGGAAGTCAAATGCTATAATTATGCCAGCCAAGAAAGTGAGTCTCCTTGATCGGGTATCACGGGTCTCCACCTTTCTGGATAAATATACAATCAAAAAAAGTAATGGTACAGCATATGCCATTCGAAAGAACGCGCCGGTAGCGGGGTTGGTTTCTGATAATTTGTATAGAAGTGGGGCGAAAGAAATGGCCCCGGCGCCTGCTAATGCTATGAGCATCGTACGACGGTCTTCGGTCAGCGGAGTGTGGGCGCTCACGCTCGGCCGGCTTCGTACATCTCTAGAAGGCTACCGTCTTGGAACATCTCAAGGACTATGTCACTACCTCCAATAAGCTCACCATGAACGAATACCTGTGGTATTGTGGGGAAATCGGAGAATTCTTTGAGAGCAGACCTAGCCCTAGAGTCGGACAGAACGTTCACACATGCGAATTCCTCGAGTCCGACTTCCCTTGCGAAGGCACTGACAATTTGAGCACCACGACTGGAGAATCCGCATTGAGGCTGTTCAGGGGTTCCCTTCATAAAAATCACTAAATCATTACCATCTACAATCTCTTGTAACTCACTGGGTGTCCAATTAAATCCGGTCATAATATCACTTCTTGTTAGGTCGCCTTACGTGGATACCAAAGAACTCTTGCTTTCCTGAATGGGGGTCGAATGTGGTATTTCCCATTTTCAAAGACTGCTCGGGCGTCATGCACTTCAAATCAAGAGCATGTACTGAATTGTTCTCAATATACTCCTTGAAGTGCTTTAATACTGGCATCTGCCTTTGCAGTGGCCTCACTCCTACGAACTCATCAGACACTATTCTGACATGGAAATGATCTCCAGAGCCATGTAAATCAGTAGCCTCAACTGAAGCTTTTGGGTACACTTTCAGAACTTCGGATGCGACCCATTCCTCGGAAACCATGGTAGTGGATAGAGGGGTTAGATTTCAATGCGTTGATTGGTCACTCTCTAATACTTTATTTATCCTAGAAAGATTTTGAGAAATTGTACCTTCATCATTAATCAGTCCGCTACCAACAACTGCAATGTCTACCCCCCATTCGGAAACCATAGCGGCGTTGTGATGCTTTATTCCTCCATCAATCATTAGAATAGGGGTTTTCCCACCTGAAGCCTCTTGGTTATCTATAGCTTCTCTGAGTACTCTGACTTTCCCCTCGACCTCGGGCATAAATGACTGTCCACCTTTGCCAGGGACAACGGACATTATCAGTACTAAATCTAAATCTGGCAACAAAGACATTACTTCCTCAACTCCTGTGCCTGGATTGAGGACACAGCCGACTTGTGTACCTGTGGCCTGAATTTTACTGATTAGATTTGGAAAATTCTGGACTGCTTCTATGTGAGCGATGATCATGTCCACTCCTGCATCGACATACTGAGGCCATGTTTCTTCAGCATTATTGATCATAAGGTGACAATCTATGAAAACTTCATGTCCTAATCTATCCCTGACTGATCGGATAATAGCTGGACCAAATGTTATTGTCTTGTTAATCACCCAATTTCCATCCATCACATCCATGTGTATCCAATTAATTCCAGCATCGATGGCCTCGTCGAGTGTTTCGCCTAGATTGCAGAAGTCCGCTGTCAATATGCTTGGTGTAACATCCATGTGCGCTCTGAACCGGGGGAGGAGGGGTAGGTTCTCAATCCCTTGGATATCAAAATCAAGACACAGGTTGATACGGTGCCCCCCGCTCAGGAGCATAGGTGAACCCATGGGACAAGTGATAGATGCTAGTGATTCGGACTTTGACGTAGTGACAAAGAGTGGGGGTTGGGTACTAGTTGATTTTTGGGCTCCTTGGTGTGGACCGTGCAAAATGATTGCTCCAGTATTGAGTCAGATAGCTACCGAGAGGGAGATTACTATAGCTAAGGTGAATACCGATGTTAATCCTCTCAGCCCTGGAAGATTTGGCGTTAGGGGGATTCCGGCATTGATACTATTCAAGGATGGAGAAGTGGTAGATAGGATGACGGGTGCTATGCCCAAGCCAGGGATGGACTCTTGGCTGAACAGGCACATGTCCTAGGATTCTGAGGCCTTTCTAAGTCTGATAGACCTATCCTCCAAGGGGTTTCCAACATCCCTTAGGAGTCTTGCCCTGATAGCTTCATGTAACCACATGCCACCTTCTAATTCTAGCATCAGTCCCCTCTCTATCAACTCTGATGGTGGTGGACCATGATGCTCTGCTGCTTTGGCGAGTACGTCCCATGGAACCGGCCTATCGGAGACCGCCAAGATAGAGAGAATCTCTCTGCTATCTTGAGGCAGGACATCTAGAATCTCCTGATCGAGAAACCGGGTCCAATCTTCATGCACGGTCTTTCCATAGAGCTCCAATAGCTCCACTGCCAGTGGATGCCCTCCCGTGATACTGTGAATCTTTGCCGCCTCAGTCTCACTAGGGAGATTCATTGAAGATATCCATGCATCAACTTCTTCGATAGAAAGCCCGGAAAGATGTATTTCTTGGACCCTCTCTCTTGTATGGACGTCCCTTGTATCATAGAATGATAGTCTATTTCTTGAAATTAAAATCAAGCTCAATGGAGTGACTTCGGCCACCTGTAATAGAGCGCCAAAAAGGTGGTTTCCATCTGATCCTATATTGTGTACATCGTCCAAAACGACCAATAGTTGAGATTCTGCCTTAGTTGTCAGTCCTGATTCATCCAGTAGATGAGCCGAGAGTCTTCTCCTGTAGGAATCGATATCAATTTCTACACCGGGCCTTAGTGGGAGTGCCTCAAGAATGTTGTATGGGTCATGCTTCCCTTCGTCGACTCCTACGCCTATCTTATGCAGTAGGCTGGTTGCAATTCCGAGTGGAGTATCCCATGGCTGGCAGGGATAGTACATCACCCCATAATCGGGAGTCGTCAAAGTAATCTCGTTCAACCAATGTGAGGTTAGTGTCGTTTTTCCACATCCGGCGATTCCTGAAATGACCAACATAGGAGTTCCAGATGATAGCCAAGAGTCCAGTTTTTTTTTCTCTTCGGACCTACCGTGTACCTCTCTAGTAACGGGAGGGAGATTTCGATATGTGGAATGGGCACCGGAAAGTAGGCTCGATGAGCTTTGTTTTCTCTCTGGCAGGGAGACAATAGCTCCGAATCTGATATCTCCAAAATTTAGTACCCCCTCATGTTGGGCGTGCATCAAAACTTGTAGAAGGGATAGGTTGGTTTCGAGTTTTTTTGCGGCTTCGTCGGCTCTTATTTCCAATAGCTTTCCATTCTTACCTCTGAGTAGTACCGTTGTAGTCCTCAGATTGGAAATTCTCCCTCTGGCTTCGGATCTGCCATCTTCTGTTAATTGCCATGTCTTTTGACGGCGATCTTCCCCTCTGACACTCCGAGTATGCTCGGAGACCAAACCATTGGACATGAGTTCCCTCATAGCTCTAGAGACGTTTGGGGGGTGCATAGCACATACCTCAGAGATCCCTGGTCTTGTAACTTCACTCGTCACAATGTAGTGATCGGCTTGATGGTCCTGCTCCCAGAGGTGGAGGACAATCCTGTCGATCACGGGGATGTTGACACGTGGGATGCCGTCCGACATACCGCTTCCTAGAGCCCACTCCCCATCAAGAATTTGGAGATTAGTTTTGTTCTGCACAATGAGGATATTGTTGCTGCATAGGGGGGAGGAAAAGGTCTGAGCACCCTCTATCGAGGGAAGGCAGGGAGAGGATGCTCTCTTCACCCAGCGATAGAGATACGGGCATTGTTGAAACTGGGCTGGGGATATAATCCTCACCAGTCTGAGTAATTATCAGACGTATGCCATCTCCCTCTGGAACTACCACATCCATTCCAAAGAATTCCATCTTTGCCAATACTGTTTGCCCGGGAGCTAGGGCATTTCCTTCGTTACCACCTTCGTGGAATCTTAAGTCCATTACAGCATGTCCTAAATGCATATCTGAACTTGATTGGACCATCTCTACGAAGAGATGTCCGCTAGTAGATATTGGAGATATTGTGGCCTCCACATGAAATGTTGGAGTTCCTACTATCCTTGTTAGGGATTCGAACTCTGGACATTCTATTGTCAGGCTGGAAGTAGCGGTTATCGTATCACTACCACCAATTATCGAGCATTCGTCCATCCCTATCTCAATTGGGTCTGCCTCAAGCGGCGGATAGGTCTGCTCAACTCTCCAAGCTCCAATGTTATCTTGTACTTCGGCTACCAGCCTGGGTTGTGGGCCCTTGTCTAATAAGTAAAAATCAAACCACTCCAGCATATCATCTGCCCAGTCCCACCTGAGGGTGAATGGGAAGGCCTCTGCGCCTCGACCAGAGGAAAGTGAAGAGTGCCCGCTTTCTCTGTCGGGATAGTCATGGGCCCACTGACCGTAAAGTCCCTTTACATCGAATCCAGCATCGATGGACATCTGATGAGCTGGAAATGCCATATGGGGGTCGACATTCCAATCTTGCAAACCGTGGATTATATAGATCGAGCCGTCATAAACCTCTAGAGCATCCTTTAGAAAATGCCTTTCCTCCCAGTAATCTGACCCAGTCCAAGCTAGGTTATCCCCTGTGATATATGCAGCCGGACCAGCATAGTAACCCTCTACATACCCCTCACAGGCATTCTCGATGTCGCCATTATCCCCATCCAAGCCAAATGAGCCGTATACTCCATTGTGCATTATTGCACCCCTTGCTTCCATACTGCCATTCCTCCACATCAAATCATGTACTCCTATCAAGCCGGACATCGGAACTATTGTAGCGAGATATTCGGAACCAGAGGCGGCCGCGTTCCATGGAGTGCTTCCGTCGTAAGACTTACCGATGGCTCCTACCTTTCCGTTGGACCATGCTTGAGTCCCTAGCCAATCGACCGCCGCCTTGATTCCAGCCTGCTCATCGTGACCCATTAGATCCATACAATGATTCGATTGCCCTGTTCCAAAAACCGAAACCTGAGCCACTCCGAATCCATGTGGGACGTAGTTCTCGATCAGGAACCTTCCCAGTCTGTCTGCAGGAGTTAGAGCGTCAACATCGCCATCATCGTAATAAGGTCCGATTTCAGCTATAATAGGCACCTTACATTCTTCTAGTACGATTTCTGATTCGAGATCGCATCCCTCTACAATGGGAAGCCATAACCCAAGATGGACCTCGGCCCCTCCAGTCAGTCCCGCTCCTCCATCGGATGCTGATATTGAGGGAACGGGAACGAATATTGATTGGACCTCCCCGACCAGATGTGATCCGTTTATGGATACCCTACTGAATACATCATCATTTCTATATGTCATTTCTGAGCGATCTTCTACAGCTGGTAGCCAATGGATAAGATCTTCAGAATTATCATTTTTCGAATCTGACCCTAAGCATCCAGATAGAGAGGGGCAAAGGAGGATGAGGACCAGCAACAGGGTCACGTTTCGCGGTAGCACACCCTGCTGGAAGGTGTTAGAACTCATCATAGATTTGGCTAGATTGGATGAGTTAAATAGGGTTGGGTTGATTGAGCTATTGTGGACGAGGCAAGATTAGAGCGTCTCCTAGTACTGCAGAGGATGGAGGCCACTGAGGCAGAAGTATATCGAAGGCTTGCCAAGATGCAGCATAATCCAGTCAATAAGGCCATATTAGAAGGAATTGCACTGGAAGAAGAGAGGCACGAGGTATTCATCTCTAAGATGACTGGGCAAGTAGTCACTCCGGATAAATTCCAAATAATTAAGCAGATTATTCTAGCTAGGATTTTTGGATTCACTTTCTCCATTATGATGATGGAGGCCACAGAAAATGATGTGGCCTCAGAATATCGAGAGCTCGGTCTGATTGAGATTGCCGAGGAGGAGGAGGTACATGAGGAGAATATGATTTCCATGTTGGATGAGGAGAGGCTGCGCTACTCTGGAAGCATAGTTTTGGGAATGTCCGACGCACTGATTGAATTGACTGGTGCCCTTGCAGGATTAACATTCGCTCTCAAAGATCTGGATTTGGTAGCACTGGCTGGCTTGGTCACTGGGATTGCAGCGGCATTCAGTATGGGTGCCTCGGAGTATCTTTCATCGCGGGCTGAGAAACGGGAAGTATCTGCAATAAGATCTGCATTCTTTACTTGGATTTCATATCTAATCACAGTCATGCTTCTCGTGTCTCCCTATCTGATCATCGACCCTGATGGCCCTGGTGCATTCGGCCTAGATACGCACGTTCTCGCTTTAGTCGGTACGTTCATCATCGGCTTGATCATCGTCGCTGTCTTCAATTTCTACACCTCAGTGGTAGAGAAGGTATCTTTCACCTCCCGATTCATGGAGATGGTAGGCATATTAGGCGGCGTTAGTCTGATATCTTATGCAATTGGGATTGCTCTCGGATCAGTTCTGGGCGTATCCTGATAGTATGATGGCTTAAGTTATGAGCGAGTCACCTGTCTCAAGCACGATGGACTACTACGACGAGTTACTCGAGAGGTTGAAAGACATAGACCTTATTGGTCAACTAGGTAGTCTACTCGGTTGGGACCAAGAGGTATTGATGCCTCCCCGGGCCGCGGCACTAAGGGCAGAACATTTGGCCTGGGTATCCAAGGAAGGCCATACAAGAAAGACCGACCCTAGAATGGGAGAATTACTCGATGAGCTGGAAGGAAGAGAGGACTTGGACGAAATTCAGATGGCCAACATAAGGCTTGCCAGAGAGTCATACGACAAGGCTACGCGACTACCGACGGAGTTCGTGTCTGAAATGGCCAAACATAATTCTAGAGCACTCATTTCTTGGACTGAAGCTAGGAAGGAGAATGACTTCTCGATATTCAGGGATGATTTGGCTAAATCAATAGAGTTCGCAAGGAAGAAAGCAGACTACCTAGGATATGAAAATCTGCGATATGATGCCCTGCTTGATATCTATGAATCTGGACTGACGGTGTCTCGTCTTGATCCTCTATTCGAGGGCCTAAGAGACAAAGTGGCCCCTTTGATCAAGTCTGTTGCTGAGAGAGGAGAGAGGCCAGATGTGTCATGGGTTACCGAAAGCTCTTGGGAGCAAGAGGGACAGGAAAGACTCAGTCAGAGGGTTTCTGAATCGATTGGCTTCGACTTTGACGCAGGCAGGAGAGACGCTTCTACACATCCTTTCTGTGGGGGCCCCAATCCTGATGATGTCAGATGGACGACAAGATATAGTGAACATGACCCATTCGGTTCACTTTACGGTTCCATGCATGAGACAGGTCACGGAACGTATGAGCAGGGAAGACCGAGAGAGCTTGACTTCCAACCTGCTGGGAAGGCCAATGGACTGGGTGTCCATGAGAGCCAGAGTAGACTCTGGGAGAATCAGATCGGTCGTTCTCTTGAGTTCTGTCATTGGTCGCTGCCTCTTTGGAAGGAGGCATTTCCCAAGAAGATGCAAGACATCGATGCAGAGATGCTTTGGAGAGCAGTAAACGTTGTAGAGCCCAGTCTTATTCGTGTTGAGGCGGATGAGGCGACGTATAATATCCATATTATGATCAGGTATGAGATCGAGAAGCTATTGATTTCTGGGGATTTAGAGGTTGATGAGCTTCCCGGAAAGTGGGATGATATGTATGAAGAATATCTGGGGATACGACCCACAGACAACTCTTCGGGAGTACTACAAGACATTCATTGGTCGATGGGGGCGATTGGATACTTCCCGACATATACGCTTGGAAATCTGTATTCCGCCCAACTATTATCCGCGGCTAGGGGAGACTTGCCTGAGCATGATTTACAAATTAGGAGAGGGGACTTCTCGCCATTACTCGATTGGATGAGAAGAAAGGTGCATGGACGCGGGAGTATTCTTGAGCCTGCTGAGCTCATCGAGGAGGCTACTGGAGAAGCGCCATCGCCAGAGGCATTCGTTGATTATCTGAGAGATAAGGTGAAGCGCCTTTATTCGGTCTAGAACTGTCACGTATACGGAAGTACGATATCCACAGCCTTGATAGGAGATTTATGCGGAGAAGAAATCTTGGTGATGCTTCATCATTCATCAGGGATTTGGGAAGTTGCTGTAGCGCTATTTTGTTTGGCGCGGATATAGTCATTGCAGGCTCAAAGGAAGGTGTTATCAGATCTTGGTCAATCGAGACCGGTCAGCTAGTATTCGAACTTGAGCTAGCTGGTCCGATATCAGATCTGGCTATATCTGAAGATATTCTATATGTTTCCTGTTCATCTAATCTAGTTGCTATTGCTATGAATTCGGGAGAGATCCTATGGAACTCTTCACTTGAAGGTTCGAGTGATAGTGTTGTCACCTGGAATGGATTTATCTGGGCATTGTCTTCTGTCTATGAAATAGACATCTCTGACTACACCGAGTCGACGCTTTGGAAATTCAATGACCGGGGTTCACTGGTCGAAAGATGGTCATTCGCCGAGAAAGGATGGCACATGGGAGTTGATGAGGGGATAGTGATTGGAATGGGTAGGCCCTCCTGTGGTTTCGTAAGGGTGAATGAGGATTGTGTGGAGCATCTGCCACTCGCGGTTTCGTCACCGGTTACTATCGGCTGCGATAAGTCCAATATGACAATATTCGGATTGAGCGACGGCAGTATTTGCAATTCCAAAGGAGAGTTGTGTGGAAGAGTTGGTGAGTCGATAACATCACTCATCTGTTTAGAAGACGGTTGGGCGTGTGGTGATCGACAGGGACTGGTTCTAAGGAATGGGACTGAGATCGATCTGAATAGAGAGATTTTGACATTGGGGGTCGGCCCGAACGGTATTGACCTGTGGGCTTCGGTATGGGAAGATATGTCGAGCTTCTTGTCCATTTCACCGGATGGAGCTCATTCAGAGATTTTCGAGCACCAAGAAAGGATTGTGGTTTGTGATTTCGGGAAGGGGGGTATAGCATTCGGTGACCTATCTGGAAGAGTGTTCCTGGTAGAGGAGAGATTTGAGAATAGATTTGACCAGGAGAATCAACACCTAGAGGACCAGGAAACAGAAAGAAATCTCCTCAGAGAACGTTTGAGAAGACTGAGATGATGAAAATTTACAGTGGAAATTAACATTTACCGACCCCTATTTCCACTGTAAACGTGTTACTGAACGAAAGGTTTATTTGCCGCCGCTTGCCCTGTTGACTTTGCCGCTCCGGGGGAGTGGTGTGGGCGCG
>MDSW01113002.1_pt1 | contig 37534 bp, 24 predicted proteins | sample 811171 | NCBI WGS metagenome assembly MDSW01 (sample SAMN05326641, study PRJNA326480) | marine metagenome | isolation source: seawater | place: Atlantic Ocean: North West | collected 2012 | reverse complement strand
TGGCGGAGGAGAAGGCGTTGGCAGAGTCGAAGAAGGCTGTGGAGAAGGCAGAGAAAGCTTTCACGGCAAAACTCACAGCGGCGGAGGCGCGCGAGAAGGAGCTTGCGAACGAGCTGGAGGCAGCGCGGGAGTCGGCGTCTGCGGACCTGGCGGAGGCAAAGGAGAAGCTGAAGAAGGCGGTGGAAAAGGGGAAGAGCATTGAGAAGGCGAAGAGCGCGGCGGATGCGAAGCTCGAGGCGAAGGAGACACAGGCCATGCAAGACTTGGAGCGCGCTTTGGCCGAGGCGGCGTCGCGCGGCGAAGCAGCCGTCGCTCGCGCCGATGCACTTGAAGCAGAGGCAAAGAGTTTGAAGGACGACGCCACGACCGCACGGCGGATGCTTGAAGCGGAGCGGATGAAGTTATCGAACGCCGAGGCTGCGGCGTCGAAGGCTGAGGCTGCGCTCGAGGAGGCCAGGGAGGCGCTGGCGGCGGCGGCGCGTGAGAAGGCGTCGCTCGAGGCGGATCTTGAATCGGCCAAGGCTGCGGCGGAGGCAGAGGACAGCGCTGAGATGACCGCCGCTGTCGAAGCCGCCATCATAGCCGAGCGCGAAGCCGCGTCGGCGGACCTGGCCGCGGCTCGGGAGAAGTTGAAGAAGGCGATCGAAAATGGAAAGGGAGTGGAGAAGGAGAAAAAGGCCCTCCAGGCGACGCTCGTGGAGCGCGAGAGTGCGCTCAGCGCTGCGGAGGCTCAGCTCGCGTCATTCGAGACGGACTCTGCCGAGGCAAAGTCCGAAACACGAACGTTACGCGAGAGCAACGTGAAGCTCGCGTCCGATCTCGAAGCGATGACCGCTGAACTCGCCTCATTGCGCGTCGAAAGCGAAGCGTCCGTGGAGAAGGCGAGGAAGGTAGAACAGCTGGAGGAGCTCAACGCGCAGGCGGAGAAGTTTGTCAACGGGTTCAAGCAGAACCTCGAGACGGCGAACAAAGAAATCGCTGAGAAGAACGCCGAGATTGAACGGCGAACGGAGGCGTTTGCAGCAGAGAAGGAGGCGCTTGAGGCTCGGCTCGCAGAGCGCATGAAGGCGGTAGAGGAGGCGGAGACCTCCGCGACGAAACTCGCCGAGCTCGCATCTGCTGCAGAGAAAGAGCAAAAGGCTCGGATCGAGGCGCTCATTGACGAGGCACGGAAAGAGACGCTGGTCGAGGCAGAGGCGCGATTCGAGGCGGCACAGGAGGCAAGCGTCGCTAAGGCAAGCGATGAGCTCCGGGCGAAGGACGCGGAAGTGACTGCCGCAAAGGAGAAGTTCAAGAAAGCCGTGGAGAAGGGTAAGGGGATCGAGAAAGAGAAAAAGGCGCTCGAGGCGTCGCTGAAGGCTCTCGAGGAGAGGGCGGCGAAACTCGAGAGTGCAGAGGCGATAAGCGACGCCAATGTCGACGCCTCCACAGCAACGCTCAACGCCGAGAAGCAAATCCAGAGGCTTGAGGCGGAACTCGCGGAGGAGAAGCGAGAGAAGGCGATCGCGTCTGAGGCTAGAAGTGCCGACCTCGCCGCATACAAGGAGAAACTTCGCAGAGCCGTGGAGAAGGGCAAGGGTATCCAGTCCGAGAAGAAGGTGCTCGAGGAGAAGCACGCAATGCTCGAGGAGAAGCACGCGACGCTCGAGGGGAAGCTGGCGACGCTGGAGGCTCAGCTGTCAGAGGCACGAGCTTCCAACGATGCTCTCCAATCGCAGACGGACGCCTCGAGTCGCGGATCTTCTCCTCGTGCGTCCGCGGAGACAGAGGCAGTCTGGAAGAAGGAGGCGGAGCGTGCGATCGCGGAGGCTGCTTCCGTGGCGGACGATTTGAGGAAGTTCAAAGCGGAGTCTCGGTCGTACAAGATGATGGCCGCCGCCAAACACGAAATTGCAGAAAAAGTCAAAGCTGAGGCGGAGGCGCTCGCGGAGGAACTCGCGGCGATGAAGAGCGAGACGAAGATGAAGCTCTCGGGTTTCGAGCGTTCGCTCGCGGAGACCAACGCAGAGCTCGTTGCCGCAACGGAGCTCGCGGCGGTGAAGTCGGCGATCGCAGAACGCCTCTCCGCCTCGTCGGACGAGTCCGCGGCAACCCTCAGCGAGAACGCGGCGCGGAAGGAAGCCGCGGAGAAGGCGGAGGCGGTAGAGCGCGCCGAGAAGCTCGCGGCGCGCGCCGAGGCAAAACAGCTAGCGGCCGAGCTTGAGGAGGCGAAGCGCGACGCGGCACGAAATGCCGACGCGGCGCGTGACGCGGAGGCGGACGCTGAGAAGCTCGCCGCGCAACTCGCCGCGTTCGAGGGCTTCGAAGCTGCTGCGGCGGGGGACCTTGCGGAAGCAAAAAGCGCCGCCGCCGAGGCCAAAGCTGCCGCCGATGCGGACCTCGCCGCGTACAAGGAGAAGCTTCGCAGAGCCGTGGAGAAGGGTAAGGGCATCCAGTCCGAGAAGAAGGCGCTCGAGGAGAAGCACGCAACACTTGAGAGGAAGCTAGCACTGCTCGAGGCGGAGCACAAGAGATTGTCCTCGTCACGCGAGGGTGAAGTCGGCGCGGAGGTGGCGGCGATAGCGCGCGCAGAGGCTGCGGAGAGGGACGCCTCAGAACAGCGCGCGATCGCGGCAGCAGTGGCGAACGATCTCGAACGCGTTCGTGCGGAGATGCGCGCGCGGTTCGACGCCGACGTCGCGGCGACTCGCGAAACCGCGGAGGCTGAGCTCGCGTCCGCGCGGGGTGCGATCGAGCGGCTCGAGGCGGACACCAAAGCGCTAGAGGAGGCGGCGGAGGCAGACATCGCCGCCGCACAGGCAGCAGAGAAGGACGCCACAGATGATCTCCTCGCCGCCGCAGAGGAGGTGGAAAAGCTCGAAGCCGAGGTCGCGAGACTCAAAGCCGAGCGCGACGCCATCCCACGGACCGCCACCGATGAAAACGATGACGCGTCAAAGGCGCATACCACCGCTCTGGAGGCGGCTGATCATCGTGTCGCTGAGGCCGAGCGACGTGCGGCGGCAGCGGAAGCGCGCGTCGCCGAGGCTGAGGAGGAGGCGGCAGCGCTGGAACGCGAACTTGCGCTTGTCGCGGCGCGATCGGAGAAGCTCCAGCAACAGCAGACGGGACCTACAGAGCCCCCAACCGCATCTGTTGTGATCCCCACGCTCGCGCCCCTCGCGTTGTCGTCGTCGCCTGACCCGGTCGTGAGCGTGACGCTCGTGGCAAAGGAGACGGAGGAGGATGTCGCGACGCTCGCGGTGAAACTCGCGGAGACGGAGTTTGCGCTTGCGACCCTCGTTCACTCCATCATTGGCGGCGGCTCCCTGCCCCCATGGAGCTCGAATTCGGGCGCGCACGACCCGGCTGCTCTAATGGTGACCGCGAATCAGCTCGCCGCGGGGTTCCTCGAAAGAGCGGGCGGCGATCCGCCCCCCGGCGGCGCATACGCTCCGCCGCGGCCGTTTGTGGCGGCACTCCTCCCAGTGCCGGAGGGCGTGGCGGCAAAGACGCCTCCTGCGCCTGGAAGCCCTTCGTCGGCGGCGGTCATCACCGCTGCAACGGACTCCCCGATGCCGTTCGCATCCCCACCGGCGCAACCGACGCTCTCTTCGCAGCAGTCGCAGAAACGCAAGGCGATCCGAGGGGGGGATCTGGGGGGGGGTGGCGGTTCGTTCGCGTCGGAGCTCAATGCGGACGGCACGCCGAGGGATTTGGAGGCGGCGCTGAGTTCCGCGGTGAAGGGCAACCTCAAGGGCCACGGGAGCGATCCAAACAGTCCCACGAGCGGTGCAGGCGCCTTCAGACCGTGGCGTGACTCGCGCGTGCTCGGCCGCGCGTCCGGGTTCAGGGGCCCCCTCAATCCGTGTTTTGACGCGTCGGACAAGCTTGTCGTGCATGGCGTCAGGCTCATCCGCGGTAATCCAATGGTACGATTCGCCGCCGTCGCGTACTGGTTTGCGCTGCACCTCTGGTTGGTGCTGAGCTTCACCATGTCTAGCCACGTCGTCGTCGCGCCGTGAGCAGATGAGCGAGACCTAAGCGATACGAATGAGGGAGAACATAGCGAGAGTGAAGCGGCAAGGGAAGCGCAAGGGAAGCGAAGCCGAGCTTTAAAGCGAGAACTAGACTATTTTTATGCATCATCTATCGATGTCTTTCGATGGGTGACATTTGCGGCTCACGCGTCTCCCAGATGCCTTCGAATCGCCGCCGCGAGTGGCTTCGCCGGTCGCTTGTGCGCGACGCCGACGATGCGTGTCACCTCGATGCCGCCACGCATCAACAGTATCGTCGGAACCGTCTCCACCCCCAGGGTCTCCAGGGTTTCGTTGTCGAGGTGATTGATGTCAACAGAGACAAAAGCTACGTTTGGAAACGATGCGCTCAGGCCAACGAACTTAGGGTGGAAGCGTACGCAGGGCTGACACCAAGAGGCAGTGATGTTGACACACGTGCATGGGGCCGCGACGATGGCGGCCCGCAGCGCGGCGGCATCCGCCGCGATCGACGGCGCCGAGGCGGTGGACCCCAGCGCGGGGCGCGCGCCGCGCCAACCTTGCCTGGCAGCGCTCTCGGAGCGCACATCGCACCCGAACGCCCCCACGGCGGTCGAAGCGTACGCTTGGCCCGGTTGCGGCTTGACGACGGCGCCCGATGCCGGTGCCGCCCACCAAGGCGTCGTGATCGTGTCCTCCGCCATGGCTCGCCGCCGCGAGAAGCGCGGCGGCGACTGGGAACGAGGAGACGCGCGAGGATTCGGACTGGAGTTTTTAGCAATAGCGCCTCTCACAGAAGAAAAACGCCACGAGGGTTTCGGGCGCCCTCAGCTCGTCACCTCCTTCCCGCGCACAACTCAGACGGCGCGCGCGTCTCTCTCGGTCTCGCGAACGCCTCGGTCGTCCACGCGGGCGCCTCCGCGATTCCTCTGACGGGCTCACCTCGCGAACCCCCCACCCAAGCGCACCGCGTTCGTCATGGCTCACCTCGCCTTCGCCTTCGCCACGTCAGCGGGCGGCGTCGAGGCTCTTCTTCGCGGACGACCCGACTCTAGGCGAACGCCCTCGCGCTCGGTCGTCGTCTCTCGCGCGGCGGGGGAGGACTCGCCCTATGACGTTTCCACTTCCCTCCCCACCACCGACCACGCCACTTGTTCGCGTCTCTTTCAACCTCATCGCCGGCTTTTGCTCTCGTCCGTGGCGGCGTCCGTCGCGGTGCCCAACTCCGGCGCGTCCCCGATCATCGCCGTCCCAACCGCTTTCGCCGCGGCCGCAACTTCCGTCCCTCCCGCGTCCACGCCGCTAAAACATTCCACCGTGACTCCATCGACGGTGATCAAAGGGTGCTGGCAGCTCAGCGGCGGGCACAGGGGTGACCCGAAGACGGATCGCACGAGCGGCTCGGTGGCGTCTGACGATTTTGCCCCTTTCGTGCGCGCCGGAGTCGACACGTTTGACACCGGTCCCGAGGCGTGCGGATATGGCCCAAGCGAGCAGATCATCGGCGACGCGCTGAAGCGCGGAATCGTAAAGCGCTCGGAGGTGAACATTTTCACCAAGATGTGCTGCGTCGGGCGAGAGCAGCAGAACATGACGAGGGACTGGGTGAGTCAGAAGCTGGATCTCCCGATGCGGCGCCTGGGTGTCGACTCGCTCGATCTCATCCAACTGTACTGGAATGACTACGGCGCCAAGAACTACGTCGACTGCGCGTTATTCCTCACCGAGGCCAAAGCCGCGGGGCGGATCGGTGCAGTCGGCCTTACGAACTTCGACACTAAACGCGTCCGAGAGATGGTGGACGCGGGGGCGGAGATCTCGAGCAACCAGATTCAGTTTTCGCTCCTGGATCGAAGGCCCGAGCTCGAGATGGAGAAGTACTGCGTCGCGAACGGCATCGCTCTGCTTCCGTATGGCGTCGTTGCCGGCGGGCTCTTGTCGGACCAATTTTTGAACAAACCCGCAGACACTGTCGTCCTCGATACGAGCTCGAAGCGCAAGTATGCAAGCGTGTTGGGGTATGCGGGCGGATACGGGTGGCTCCAAAACCTCCTCGCGGAGCTGCGTCGTGTCGGGGATAAACACGGCGGAGCGTCCATTGCCAACGTCGCGACAAAGTGGGTGCTGGGCTCCGCCGCCGTGCCCGCGGTGATCCTTGGGGCGAGGAACGCAACGCACGTGGAAGATTACAAGGCCCTCTTTTCGTTCGAGCTGGACGACGAGGATAGGGCAGGGATAAGGAACGTGCTTGACGCGGGGAAAGCGCCGACCGCGGACTGCTACACGTGGGAACGAGGAGGCAGCTGGTGAAGAGAATGGCGAGTTTGAGCGAGCTTTAGCAAGAAAGGCCTTACTTGAAAGCGTCTTCCAGGGTTGTGCGCAACAGAGTCATGTCATGCGCGCATCGATGTCCTCATCCGCGCCTTAGCCGAAAATGGATTGAACCATTGAAGGCGGGGAGGGAGTTCCACCGTCACTGCGAGGACTCGTACGGTACTGGGTAACGCATAACCTTGCTTACCTTCTATCTGTATAGATATGAATAATAAGGTAGTCTATTCATAAAATATACATTGATATCATAATTAACCACATGCGTCCAATACAGATAGTACCTGTGACACTAGTCTAACTGATCTCACTTGTCTCGTCGCGGTGCCATCGATGGCGCGCGTGCCCCCGACGATGCGCGCGGCACTGCTTCGCTCGTTCGGCGGGCCGGACGTGCTTCAGGTCGTGCGCGACGCGCCCACGCCGAGGTGCGGCCCGAACGACGTGCTCGTTCGCGTGGCCGCGGCGGCCGTCAATCCCCTGGACGCGCGCGTCCGCGCCGGCTACGGCGCCGCGCTGTTTCGCCCCACGCTTCCTCTCGTCCTCGGCCGCGACGTCAGCGGCGAGGTTGTGGCCCGAGGCGCGAACGCGCGCGCTTTCCCCCTCGGCGCCTCTGTCTTCGGGGCCCTCTCCCCCGTGACCCCGCGCGGCTCGCACGCCGAGTACGTCGCCGTGAACGAGGCGCACCTTGCTGGGAAACCGCCGAACCTCTCCCACGCCGAAGCCGCGGCGCTTCCGTTCGCGACGCTCACCGCGCACCGCGCCCTCTTCGCCACTGCGAGCCTCGCCGCAGGCGAGAAGGTTCTCATTCTAGGCGCCGGAGGCTCAGTCGGGTTCGCCGCCGCGCAGCTCGCCGCCGCGCGCGGGTGCGACGTCTACGCTGCGTGCGCCGCGGTTGACGTTGAACGATTGCTTGCCTCTGGATGCGTCAAAGGCGCGTGGGCCTTCGATGGTACCCCCGGCGCCGCCGGCTCAACCGCATCGCTCGGAAGGTTCGCGAAAGAAAACGGCTGGGGGTCTTTCGACGTCGCCCTGGACGCCGGTCCAGGGACGCCCTCGGGCGAGCGATCAGCGATCCGAACGCTCCGTCGCGGCGTCGGCCGCTTTGTCACGCTGCACGGATCGCTTGCGTCGCTCGTGGGCGACCAGGGACCGATCGCGGGTGGCCTCTCCGCGGGCGCCGAGCTCGCGCGGCGCAAGATATTGCACCGCGCACAGGACGATGTTGGGTACCACTGGGCGGTCATGCGCCAGGACGCAGATGCGATGGCGGAGATGGCGCAGCTTGCGGGCGAGGAGCAACTCACAGCACGCGTCGCGAGAACATTCCCGCTCGAAGACATCGCCGAAGCGCACAGGGCGGTCGAGGACGTGAACTCGAACGCTCAGGGGAAAACCGTCGTGGAGGTGTGGGTGGGAGAGGGAAGGAGTAGTGGAGCGGTTTAGGGGAGGGGATCAGGTACCTAGGGGTGCGAGGCGCAAAGGTAATCACAGTCTAGTCTACCTTCGTCGGTTGGATACTAGACTAGTCTACGAAAGTACGCTCGTACCTTCAGCTGGCAGGAATGAACGAACAGGAGGGACGTTCGACAGGACCCTTCCCCCTCCGCCGCCCCCCGCCTCCTCCAGATTCCTCTCTCCCCGCCTCGGCTTTCCCCCCGGCTAGTCACCGAGGTTGAGACTCATCTCTGTCGGTTTCGGGGGTGCGTGATCTCCCTCGTGGACGACGACGCATAAAGACGCGGGGTACGGCACGGCGTGGCCGTTGCTGAGAGCCTGCAGCGCGACGGAATGCTGCGCCATGGTCATGTTGCTGACGCCGTTCGCGGACTTAGCCTTGCTGCCCTTCGCGTTCGCCGCGAGGTTCGCGCGGCTGTTGCGGATCTGCGTCATCGTGTCCATCCTCGAACACGAAGTCGGGGAGGCGAGGTTGTGCCGCGAAGGTGTGCTCTTCAGGCGTGTCTCGTCCCACGTGCGTCCCCTCCGCTGGGGTTCAAAGTTGTCAAAATTAGGGAGGTGGCGGTGTTTTGATCCCAAAGTGGGGTTTCACCAAAAAATTATGATCGACTAGCTAGCTAGACTACGTAGCTAGTCTAGCTACAGTACCAGTACTGGTAATACTTTCGAAAGTACTTTCGAGAGAAATTTTCTCAAAAGAAATCACCTCCTAAAATGCATTCGCACACGCAGTCTGTGGGTCATATCATCGAACGTATCCACCTGCCATGGCTCTCGCGGCGTCGCTCTCGCTACCTATGGCGGCGCGTCTTTCGGCCGTAGCGTCTTCTGCGCGGCGTGTCTCTGCCTCGGTGGCGCGGTTACCTAAGCCGCCCCCTTCGCGCGCCGCCCTGTCGTTCGCGCGCCGCGATCGTGGCGCGCGCCTTCGCGACGTCTCTCAGCGCGCCTCGGACGGCGACGGCGCCTCCGACGACGACGCCCCCGCGGAGGGCGACGGGCTGTCCTCCTCCTTCGCAGAAGAGCTCGAACGTCGGCGGAGCGCGAAGACGAGCGGCGGCGGCGGCGGCGAAGAGCGGGAGGCGTGGGGCGACAAGTGGGGCCCCGCCGGCGGCGGCGACGATCTCGGCGACGCTCCCCGGTTCGCCAAGGACGACGGCGCGCGAGGCGTCGAGACGGAGCAGCTGCGGCGCAGCCGTGCGTTACAGAACGAAGGCCTGGAGGGCTTCCCCACGCGCGCGGGGGAGCTTCTCAAGCTCGGATTTGTCTCATTCATCTCCTTCGGCCCGCTCATCGCCGTCTTCTCTGTCCTGTTCGTCGGCACGTATGTGCTCTTGGGGAGTGATTTCATTCATGGTGGAGACGCGTACGGAGGCGCCCCTGCATACGTGCCGCCGGAGGTCCTCCTCGCAGAACCCACCGTCGATCGAATGGTGCCCATGTACGATCCCACCCCTTACGGACAGTGACGAAGCAGACCTACGGCAGCACTTGATCGAGGAAGGGCAGATAGTCGCTAGAACGAGAGGGCCGCGACGAGAGAGAGGTACAAAAGTAGCGTTGTGAGGTCTGTATCTCGTTTCTCGTATTATTAGTAGACTAGTCTAGCTAGCTAGACTAGTCTACTATAGTCTAGTCTAGTTATTTATGTACGCAGATCTACCAGTAGCAGATATAGGATCGTATATGATAGTAGCTGCATTGGCGCGGAAATTGTCATTGCTAGATCGGCGCACCACTCGCCCCCGCGCGGTCGTCGCTCGGTCCTTACGCGCGCGTGGACACGACCTGCCGCTGTCGACACCCCTGTTTCCTCTCGGCCCGTGGGACATCCCGGTTCGCTCGTCTTCGCGCGACGACCGTCGGTAACGTCATGCTCGACTTCAGGTCCCGGAAGAGGAGAGCCTCCCCCGACGGGGGCGTCGCCCACGCGGCGAAGAAAGCTGCGGCGGCGGTCTTAGAGGCAGTCTCCCCCGAGGGCTCGCCGCAGAAGCATCCGGTCGCGGCGTTCGCGAAAAACACGGTCCGCGTCGACCCCGTCGTGAAGGTGTGCGGCGCGTATGGCGCCTCCCCTCGGAATCCCCCTCGCACGCGCGGGAATTCCCGAAAGGATCGGTCCAGCTTTCCCCCTCCCTCCGCTCGAGGGATCGATCGATCCCCCACTTCCGCGTGCTTCTTTCGATCGTTAATCGCTGAACGTCTACCTTCGCTCCGTCCTTTGCCCTTTCTTTCAGAGCGTGTACCGCTACGTCGATAAGAAGACGTTCCTGGACTGGGGTCTCACCTCGGATTGGCTCGTGGAAGGCCCTCGCAAGCGTCGCGCCTCCTCCCTGTTCTCGGCGCCGTCCGCCTTGGGCACCTCCACGTCTGGGTCGCCGGCGTCTTCGCGTTCGGAATACTCTGAAGAAGAGGACCCCAACGCCTCCAGCGAGGGCTACGGCGAGATGACCGAGGGATCCATCGAGCGTCTCCTTGGGTTTCTCCGTGAGCTCGCGACTGGTGCAACGCTCGCGGCTCCTCTCCCGTGCGCCACCCCAGAGAAAGGGACGCGCAGCGTGGGCAGCGAAGGGGACGCCGCCTCGGCTCTCGCTGATCGTTGGAACCTCGGCCCAAGCTCTGGGTTCATCGATGTCGGCAGCGGATACGGCAAGGTGGTGCTCCACGCGAAGCTCTCCGGCGCGGGCGTCGGTGAGGCGGTTGGTGTGGAGTATGTCCCTCGTCGCGCCTCGTTGGCGGCTGCGGCGAAGCGCGAGCTCGAGAGCGGGAAGCTCGGCTTCGTCACCGCAGAGGCGGCGGCGAGGCTAAGGGATCCCCGGGGTTGCCGGCTTTTGCAAGGGGACGCCACGGAATGGGGCCCGTTCCGGTTCACGCACGTCTACATGTACGACAAGGTGTTCAGCGAACCGACGATCGAGCTCCTCGCGAAGCAGCTCAACGCGAGTCCGTACCGCGTCTTGGTGAGTTACCAGCGACGCGAGGTGTGGCGGAGGTGCGGGCTGCGGCGCTTCACGGAGGTCGCCGCGCTCACAATGCGCACGACTGGGGGGCAGAACTTCAAGGCCTACGTCTTCATCAACGAGAACGCGGTGTGAAACATGAAAAAACAATGTATCGACGAGCGCGGCAAAGAAGGGAGGGAGTGACGAGCGGGATGAGGAGCGCCGACGAACGAACGCGTCGGGTTGGTTCAACAGCTGAGGGTCGAAAAGAGACAGCCCGCGTAGACGTGGGCGAGGGCGTGCAAGACGCGCGGCGGTGATGAAGATATCGATAATCTCATCTCTCAGTCATTCACATCGTCTTCTCGGTCCATCGCGCGCTGTCATTTTCTCCTCGCCAGCGGCGCCGCAACTTGTCTCGTCACTCCACGACCCCTCTCTTGGCCAGAGTGGAGCAGTACTCGTTGGTGTACAGTAGCATGCTCCCCTTCCCAGGTTGCGTGTCGCTCCCCGGCACGCGCACCTCCTTTTTCCTTCGCACACCGAAATCGTCTCTCAAGTTTGGGTCTTGCTTGATGACGGGCTCGAATGACGTCCGCCCGCTCGGCGCGGGCGGCGGCTCAATCTTCTTCGGCCCTCGCCTGAGCTCTGGGTCGACAAAATTTTTATCGCCCTTGTAAAACTCTGGTTTGATCACCGGCTCGAGCTCGCCCTTCGCCTCCAGAGGCCGCATCCGCTGTGTCAACCACGCCTCTTTTGTGCTCTGCTTCACCTTCATCAGACCGACGCCGAGCTCATCCTCCTGTGAGTCTGGGCGCGCCCTTGTCTTGTATGGGTCATAGAGCATGTTCCCGAGCCAAGAGTCTTTCGATCGGTCATCCTCGTCCGGCTGCCGCCCGGAGATGACCGCGAAAAGATCGCGCCGGCCTCTGTGCGTCGTCGGTACGTACATCCCAGCCGTGGCGTGACTTCTCCCTTCGTTCGGTTTGTGGCTCTTGTTGCCGATCCAGATGTCCGTGGCGCGGTCGTCGGCACGGCGCTCGCGTTCCTCGGGCTGGACCACCGTGAAGAGATCTGGGCGGCCGGCATCCAAGGGCTGGCCCTTGTCGCGAGTTGTGCCGTCGTTCGGGGCGAACCTACGGCCTTTGTTCGGGTCGTAGTTTCGCATCCCAATCCAGCTGTCCGGATTCGAGCGCCCCGCCGTGTCGAGCCCCGGCGTGGGCGCGCCCGCGGCGACGTGCTGCAACGCGTCGAAGAGGTGCTCGCGTCCCTCGCGATTGTTCTCCCCGCGAGGGGGATGTCGCAAGCCGCCGGCGTACGGGCCGGTGCCGGGCACCTGCTTCAGCTTCGTCCGTGTCGCAGCCGCCGCCTCAGCTTCGAGCATCTGGCGCTGACGCTCGGGGTCGCGGAACTCGTCGCGGAGGGTGTCCCTGCCGTGGTTCGCTCCGAAGCGCTGCTGCTGCGGCACGCCAGTGCCGCGGTACGGGTCGATCTCCACGAGCGGGCCCGACCGAGGGTTCGGATCGGGCACCGGCCAGTTCGCCCTGTCGCGGCGCTGGTACTCATACCGCTGGAGGTCCTCGGACCACGTCTTACCTCCCGTCTGCATTGCAGGAGCGCGTCTGGCTCAGCGGATAGGGGAACCCGTGGAGGGGGCGCGAATTATCGGAGAATCCCGAATGCGACGACGGCAATTCCAGGACGCGTCAATCGGCGCGACGCGTTTCACGAGGTTCGGGACGCGCGCGAAGCGGCGATTGAACGGCACGGGAGTGCGGCGACGACGCGAGGGCAGAGACGCGCGGCGACGACGCGAGGGTAGAGACGCGCGGCGACCACCCGAGAAACCGAGGAGGGCGCGGCTCGGTGTGGAGCCAATCGAAACTTCCGGAAGGGGCAGAGCCGCGGGAGACCAAATCGGGGGTTGTTTTCACTCTTGATTATTTCCTGACACGGGGGTCACATCGCTATCGTAGACTATCGATAGTCTACTTGTAGATCCAGGAGCTACATAGACTGCGAGATAAACTGAAATGTCTGAGATGCGAGGGACTCCGCTGCGCGCGAGCAAACTCGTCTCGCTCTTCTCCTCCGTTCTCTCCGACCCGCCTCGAGCGTTCTTCCGAGTCTCTCTCATAATTCGATGGCCTTCTCCAACTCCTCCATCGTGGGCAGCCCTCCGTTCGAGCCGAGGGATTCGCGCATGGCGCGCTCCTCCTCCACCTTTCGCTGCTTTTCCCCCTCCACCGCAAGCGTCGCGGCGTATGCGTCGCCCCCCAACGCCTCTACCCTCACGAGCTCTCTCGCCACCGCCGCCGCCTCCTCCGTCCGACCCGCGGACTCGAAGTCCTCCACGACCGCCCTCAGCTCCGCCACCGTGGCCGTCGCCCGGTCCGCCGGGTTTCGCGCCCGTTTCCCGCGGTCGGACAACAGCGCTGTCCAGCGCTTCGTCTCTGCCTCGCGAGCCTCCGCCGAAACGTAGAACCCCCCCGCCGCAGCGGACGCGAGATCAGCGCTGTCGGTGCCCCCGACATCGCCCGAGGTGTCATTTCCCGCGCTACCTTCGCCCCAGATCACGTAAGGGCCCTCGTACGGCGCGTCTCTCGGCTTCGTGTCCATGATGCTAGGGTCGACCACAGCGCACCCGAGCGGAACCTTGATTTTGAAATCTTCCGATTTTTCAATCTTCGCCACCGCGCCACCGCCCTCGCGCAGGTACACCTGCGTCGCGGTCGTGAAGATGTTGTTGAAGAGCCAGTACAACGTGAGTCCCGCAGGGACGGTCAAGGAGATGTAGCCTATAAACAGCGGCAAGAGCTGCAGGAGGACGGATTGATTCTCGTCTTCCTCCTTGGTCGGATCTTTCGGCGGCTGCAGGAGGTTCATCGACACGTACTGACTGAGGACAGTCAGGACTGGGACGACCAAGTACAGGCTCGCGTCGTGCCATCCGATCGGGGGGGCGTAGTTCTCGTCCAGCGGAAGGAGCCACGCGAGCGTTCGATCCGGATCCGGGCCGGCTAAGCTGGGGATGAAGAACCAGGGTTCGTCGAATGAGCCGTCGATGCTGGCGTTGTTGAAGGCGCGGTAAAGGCCCCAGACGACAGGAAGGGTGAGCAAGATGGGAACGCAGCCGGCAAGCGGGGAGACCTGATTTTCCTCGTACAGACGGTTGATCTCCACGTTCATGCGCTCCTGATCGTTTGCGTACTTCTCCCGGATCGCGTCCGTTTGCGGGGCGAGGTTCTGGAGGTTCAGCGTTGCCTCCACCTGGGACTTGGTGAACGGGTACGTCAGCGCCTTGACACAAAAGGTGGTGAAGATGATGGCCGAGCCGAGAGGGTAAGGGACGCCCTGCTTCGCGAACACGTCCTGCGTGCCGAGTACGAACGCCTCCAATCGGTCCGAGATGGGGCTCAGAATGCCCTCCATGCGCTCGGGCGCGACGATGGCCGCCGAAGAGGCCGCGTCCGGGGAAGAGACGCCGTTCACCGCCTCCATGGCGTCCGCGAACGAGGACGCCGCGAGCGCGGGATCCAGAGCCACGGCTGCGGCGTCGGAGAGGTCCACCACGCGCTGCGCTGCGAGCGTCGCCGCGGCATCGACGTGTGGTGCGATGTGCATCAGCGTCTCCGCCGCCTCGGAACCAAGCGCCGCCGCGGGGGCGACGAGCGCGCGGCGGCCGGAGCGTCGCGTCGTCGGCATCGCCCTCCTCCCGAGACTTTTCCCATCGCGCGTGCGCAGGACGAACGCGCCGCCCCCAGGGGAAGCGCTGCGTCGAAGGGCGATTCCCGCGTGCGAGGACGCGCTCTGCGCGAAAACCCACACCGTGCCGAGGGCGCCACAAGTCATGGTGGCGTGCGGTGACTGTGTTGCCTAGGGGTTCCGCGATGCAGGTTTATTTACAACCGATATCCCATTCGCGTAGAGATCCTGCATCTCGCGAGAGGCGTCGACCAATCACCGATCTCCTCACATCGAGTACAGCTACGCACACGTTTTGACAAAAACCGACGACACGCCTCGTACGCTTAAGTTGGACGAAGAATCCACCTTTTGAGCAGGGGGGCCCGGCGAGGTCCAGTGTAAAAAATAGCGAACAAGGTCGCCGGTCCCCGGCGACCGGACCCACGCGGAAGCACTCTCGACGACGGGCCCAAAAATCGCATATTCGACCCGCGGCCAAGGCTTGCCAGGCGATTTTCGCGCGCACGAAATCCTCTCTCGTGAACAGGATTCACGTCGCGTGAGTCAACAGTGTCGCGGAACGGATGGATCATGCATGCCGCACACCTAAATCATCTCTGGTAATCTGGTGCGCTTTAAAACTTGTAATCTCGATCTCACGAATTCTCTTCCTTCGAAGGTATAGTGGCTGGTACTCTTCCCATGGTGTAGACAAGCTAGGGTTGGAATGTTTTTGCACCTTGCGCGACACCAGCGCCAGCGCCGGGCGAGAGGCGAGTGACGGAGATGCACGGAGCGGTTCGACGCGCCGTCGGCGCGCTCGCTGGGCTCGCGGTCGCACCCGCTACCATATCGCACTCCGCATCGCGCAGCTGGATCCGCGCGTTCGCAGCCCTCCCCGACGCGGGAACGAGCGGGAGCATGGCGCGCAACGTCACCGCGCGCCCGCCGGGCGCGGCGGGACCGTGCGACGTGACACTCGGGATTCCCGAGGTGGGCGGCGGCGGCGCGCGCGCGTGGGGCGGACTCGACGCGGGCGATGTCGGGCGCGTGGAGGGGGACGGGGTCTTCGCCCTGATGGCTGTGCCCAAGCGAAAGGTGACGCCGTCGAGGCGGAAGCGGCGAAACCAGTTCAAGCGCATCAAATTCATCGCAGATGCGACGCGGTGCAGGGACTGCGGCAAGGCGAAGATGCCGCATGTATACTGCGATCAGTGCAGCACGAACATGTTTGACGACATGTTGGGCGTGGGCAAACCCAGCCCGGGCTCATGAACGACCGGATGGGAGAGAATATACCGCGAGGATAGAGACTTGTGTGCGCGAACGAACTGAAAAATACCTCGACTCCCTGAAAGCCTCATCTACTCTGGCGGCGTTTTCTTCGTCGCTTCGCTTCCTCCCCCTAACTCTATCTTCACGGACACCGGTCCATCTTCGCTCCAGTATCTCATCGCGAGCGTCGCAGCTCTTCCGATCTGCAGCGCTGCCATGGCGCGCCAAACCACGCCGAGCCCTGCGGCGGCCTCTTGCCCTTCCCCCACGCCTGAGAGCATCGAGAGTGCGGGTGCTGCCGAGACTGCCATCGCTGCGGCGAGGTAATCAAAGTCCGCGGCGCCCTGCAGCACACCGTCCCCAACAAACACCGCCGCGTTGAGAGGCTGAAGCGCCGCCACGAGATCGAGCGGCGCCTCGGCGAGCGCCGCAACGCCAGCGTCGTCAGTGAAAAGCGCCGGCAGAAGTGGCCCGGCAGCGTGGATGCCGATGCCGACGGCAGCACCCGCGGCGAGAGCCCAAACCAACGCACGGTCCGCTGCCGTCCGCGCATAGAGGACGTCACCACGACCCAAGGACTCCGCCACAAGGCTCTGCGCGGCCACAGCGAGGGCATCGAGCGCGAAGAGCGTGACCCACCACACCTGGATGCAAATCTGGTGCGCTCCGGCTGCCCCAGCGCCCGCCGCCTCCGCCGTCGCGCGAACGAGCACGGCCTGCAAAAGTAATGTCCGCGCGAGCTGAGAAAATGACCCAGACGCGAGCGGACCCAGACGATTCGCCCAAGATGCCAACGAGGAGAAAGGCGAATCGAGCAGGGTACCTTCCTGCCCGTCCGACCTTTCCTCTTCTTCCTTCACATCCTTCTTCAACAGCCCGGCAGGTCCATTTGCGGGTAAGAGCTCCTCCTTGGCTAACAAGATCCAGAATGCGACAGCGGATCCCCATTCCGCAGCGGTCGTCGCGGCTGCGGCGCCGGCGACTCCGAACGCGGGGATGGGACCCCACCCGAAGATCAAAATTGGGTCGAGCGCGAGGTTGACCGCCTGCGCGCCTGCGCTGACGAGCAGGGGCGTTCTTGTGTCCAACAACCCGCGGTAGGCCCCCACAGCGACAGTGCCCGCCAGCGCGGCGGGCGCTGATAAAGCGCGCACACGAAGATACGCCTCCGCTTCACCGATGAGCGTCTCGGGCGCTCCGCCCGAGCGCATGTTGAAGGTCTGAACCCCGACGCCCACAGCCCCGACTGCGGTGGGAGAGGGTGAGGTGGATAACGAGACGGCGAGATCACCCTTTGCAGCATCGCCGCCAGCCCACGCGAGGATTGGATCTGCGGCAAGTTCGAGCGTCGCGAACGCCGCCACGCCGAGCGCTAGGGCGAGCGTCATGGCGCCGCGAACCGTGTTAGAGGCGTCGCGTCGTTCGTCGCAGGACGCCCCGTTCGCGTCCGCTTCCTTCGCGGCTGCGATCTGCGAGGCGACGAGCGGGCCAGTGACGACGGCGAGGAAGTTGAAGAGTTTGAAGCTGAAGTTGAACACTGTGGAGGACACGGCGAGGCCGCCGAGGGCGGCGGCGGCACCCTCGCCCTCGATACGGCCGACAAAGGCGGTGTCGACGGCGCCCAAAAGGGGGTCCAGTAAGAGCGACGCCACCGCGGGAAGAGCCAGCGCCCAGATTCGCGCGTCCAGGTTCGAGGACGGTTCGTCCGTGTTCGGCGTCGAAGACGACGACGACGCGTCGACGTCATCGGCATCGACGCCCTCGGATGTGCCCGAGGGAGGTGCGCGCCCGCCTGCCTCGGGCTCGTCACACCCGTCGTGTCTCGATACGGTGACGGACACGTCGCGGCGGATCCCAACGCCGCGTCCAAACCTGCGCGCGTCTCGAGCGAGCGCGACGGACAGCGGTTCGCGACGCGCGCGCCGGGTGGCGCGAACACGTCGCCGCGCGACGCGCCGGGACGAGGACCAGGGTGCGTCCGTCCCGCCGAGCGCCGAGCGCCGTCCTGGGGCGCACGTACGCGCTGACCCACGGGACGCGACCAAGCGTGACGCCGAGACGACCGACATCGCGCCGCGCGGGGGCGCTGGGGTCGTGTGCAGAGGGTGCCCAATCATCTACTTCAATCTTCCCTTCCAAGGCGTAGACTCTAGAATTCCGACCTGTCCGTCCGACCCGCTGTCCGCCGGTCCGAAAGGTCAACCCTCGAAAGGGGAACAAACAACCTGTCCGCTGGAAAAGCGCGCGTTGCTTTCGGGGAATTGCTCTCTCCGCAACGGCGTTCCACTTAACACGCGCGCGTCTCCTTCTCGCCGCACGGCGAAGGAGCGCACCGAGCGCACAGAACCGGAGGTCGAACCCCGGGACGCACCGGGCGCGATCGCCGAGGACGATCTCCCGAGCGAACCCTTTTGTCGGAGAGGAACGCGTCGACGCATCCACTGTTTTTTCTCCCCCCCTGCCGAAAATTGGGACGGGAATTATGAGCGACGATGATGTGCCGGGCACGCCGTCGCGGCCGTCGCGCGCGGCGACGCCGACGAAATCGCGCTCCGGCACGCCGACGCGACGTGTGGGAACGCCGATACGCGCGGACAGTCCGTCGCGGCGTGATCGCGAGGGTAGCTACCGGGGCGAGACGGGCGGAGGCACGGAGTGGACGCCAAAGAAGTATCGCCCGCCGAAGCGAATCAAGCCGCCGAAGACCTTCTCCTCGGACGTCAAGACACAGAACCGATGGGTGGAGAGCGTGACCGACACCGTCGTGGAGCGCGTTGGAAAGTTCAATCCCGACCCGAACACGACGCTGGACGACCTGGAGGCTCTGACGCTGGAGGAGTTCAAGGCGAGGAAGTGCCGGCTCCCCAGACTCAACTCCCCGCGGAGCACGAAGGCGTGCCTGGATCTCGGGGTGGACCCAGAAGGCTACGAGCTCGAGCCCGTAGACATCGAAGACCACAGGGACGAGTACGTTGATGAACCCATATGGATGCTGCGGTACGAGCACGCGGTCGCGAAGCGCGAGAACTTGCTCAAGAGCCTTCAGGATCTACGCCACGCGGTGACGGAGCGTGATGCCATCAACGAGTTTCGCCCTGCAAAGGGGAAGATGGCACACGTCGAATCCACGGTCGTGGCGGCGGCGGAGAGCATGAGCATTCAGATATCCACGCATCGCATGGATCGATTCCACGAGAAAACGAGGAACTGGGAGCAGACGCACCAGAACAACCTCGCGAGGGAGAATAACCGTGTCAAGAGCACGGAAAACAAAATCGGCGAGTCTGAGGCGTACATTGAGGCCAAGGCACAGGAGAAGCGTGACCGCGAGGCGCAGATGGATCGGGATAATTACGCCGCCTCCATGGCGGAGGCGCGCAGACTTCGACAGGAGGAGCTTGACCGGCGAAAGTACATGTCCGAGAAGTGGAAGAGGGACAAGGAGGCGATAGAGGAGCAGAAAATGGCGGAGAAGTTGGCTCAACAGGCAGTGCGAGAGGCGGAGGCGGAGAAGGCGCGGCAGAAGGAGGCGTTCCGGGCGCAGACGCAAGCAATCTTGGACTGGCAGCAGTCTAAGATCGACGCGAAGAAGAAGGCGATGGAGGAGGAAGACGAGCGTAGGGCCGAGCTGAAGCGCATTCGGGACGAGCACAACGCGCGGGTGGCGCAAGCAGAGAAGGAGGATTTCGAGGCGAAGCTGGCGCACGCCAAGGCACAAGCGGACGATCGCCTGTACGGCCGCATTCAGGCCATTCTAGACAAAGAGGACCGGCGGCAACAGCGGCAGCGCGAGCTCGACGAGAACGAACGCGCCATCGAGGCGGAGCGGGAACGTCAGCGACAGGAGGAGAGGGAAGCGCATCGCCTGCACGCGTACAACGAGGCGGTGCGGATGCAGCGCGAGAAGGAGGATCGCATCAAAGCAGAGGCAGAGGCGAGTGACTACCGAATGCAGGAGCACATGGCTGCACTCAACTTCCATCGCTCGATGAGCACAACAGAGAAGCAGCTCCTGGCGGAGGACCGCAAGTTCAAGGCGGAGCAGAAGGCGAAGAAGGATGCGATGGAACGCTTTAAGCTGAAGCAAAAGATCGAGCGCGAGACCGCCAAGGCGGAGAACATCCGGTTGATGCGCGAGCAGATGCGACAGGACGCCATCCGGACAAACTTGGCTGAGGCGGAGCGGCATCGCCAGCAGAAGGAAGCGGCTCGGAAAGAGCTGCACCACAGCTACGCCGCTAATGCCGTGCCCTACAGCTACACGAAAAATTCCAAGGTTTACGGGAAGAAGGGTCTCGGGGGTTCCACGGGCGCGGCCATGAAGGCGGCGAACGTCTTCAAGTCGTTCAAGGCACCAGGGAACAAATCGGAGGATGTGGAGGCGAGGGAGGCTAAAGCTGCGGCAGGGTCGAAGTTGCGTGCTGAGTACGGCCTCTGATGATGTTGGCGTCGTCGAAACATGAAGGTCAAATACCGCCCCTTCCCCAATACGAAATAGCTCGGAGGTGCGTCGCGAAAGGGATCACTTGCACGTGAATACGGTCAACTCCTTCTCATTGAGACGATCGAGTCGTGTCGTCACTCCTCACCCCCAAACATGGAACCCATGAATTTTTCGAGCCACGTCACAGGCTTACTCCCGTTGCCCTTTGCCGTCGAATCCTCCTCTCGCTTCTCCTCGAGCAAAAGCCCAGCGGCCCATTCGTTGATCCAATCCTGCGCGTCCGCAGCATTCGCCTCTGCGACCGCCACCGGGTCGTACTCGCCCCTCTTCCACTGATCGATCCAGTTTTGTGCATCCCTGGCGTTTGCCTCCGCCACCTCAGCGCTGAGCTTCGCGATGAGCCACTCGTCGATCCACGCCTGCGCCGAAGCCGCGTTCGCGTCCGGGTCGTTCGGCGGAGGGCTACCCCACGACGCACCCAACTCACTCGTTGCGCTCTGAACCTTCTTTTCCAGCGTCGGATCGAACGCAGCGTTCGTCGTGGTGACATACGCGAACGTGACAGCAACGGTGCCGCCCAACACCTGGGGGCTTAGCCCGAAACGCTGCTTCTCCACGAAGCTGCCCTCACGGCCGCCTCGCGGCGCCTTCTTCAGCTCGGAAGGCGGCAGATCCGGAGTCGAAAGGCGTTTCGGCGGCTTCGGCTGCAGCGAGGGAGGCTTCATAGCGGGAGATGAAGCCTTGGGCGTCTTCTTCGCCTTCTTCACGGGCGTGGAGGGCCCCGGGGTGACGGCGGGGGTGGGGGCGACAGCGGGCACTGGGGCGACGTCCGGGCGTTCAGTGTACAAGTACTTCTCTGGGTGTGCGCGCTTGTCCTTCAAATACCCGGGCTCCTCGGGGCTCAAAACGCGGTCGGGCACTTTCGCCAGGGTGGGAGCCACCGGAGTAAGGAAGATTGCGGCGACGACCGCGGTTGAGACGATGGTGGTCTGTGGCCGGTAGCGGTTCAGCGTAAGCGCAACGTCCGCGGTCTGCTCGTAGGATGAGTTGTGTTGGATGTTGGATGGTCAGACGAAACGTTTGGTGGGTGAACGGCACAGCGTCAGGCGACGTCTGTCGAACAAACGTGCGGGACAAAAACGAACCTCCCGAGCGTTGATGACGACTGCGCGGCGGGAGGAGGCGCGGCCGCGGTCGTTCTGCGGGTCGTGGAGGGGCGGAGGGAAGCTCTGTGAGTGCTATTGCGAATTTCCACCGGGGGGTTGCTGGGGGAGACGCGCGGTGAGGGGGAACGAGACACACCCTCGCGGGCGCGCGCGCGGCGATGCAGCCGAATGTACAAGCCCCGATCAGCGCGGGCATGATGCGGCTTCGACCGAGAGGCTGCAGTCCCCACCGACGTTTGGAGAAGCGACCCGGTTTTTTTGTCCGGAACGAGAGCGTGCGAGTCTCGACGTCGGTACTGTATTTTAATATAGTACCTTCGTAGACTAGTAGAAGTACGTGACACGGCGGACTGTACTCGTTGTATCCAATAGACTACAAGTAGACTAGTGTATGAAAAATATCAGCTGAACAAAGATAGCTAGCTATCTTATAGACTACTTTCGAAAGTAGGATAGCAACAACACAGATTGATAGACTAGAGCTAGCTCTAGGACTACAAGTAGTTGGAAACATCTTCATTTCATTTGCGGTCACCGACCGGAGCATCGCGGCGTCGCGATTCGTCCGATCGGGACGTCCCGCGCAAGAAATCGTGTCGCCCAACCGTCGGCCCAACCGCGCCGATCGAGTGCGCCTCGTCCAGCCCACCAGCCCACGTGGCCAGAAGGAAAACTTGCTCTAATCACTCACTCTCCAAGTAGCTCTGAGTCACTCTCCCCGTCGCCCGACCGTACGCGACCGGAGAAAACCCATCGTGATGGCCGCGATCGCGCGTCACACTGTTGTGCCCCGCGCGGCGTCGCCCGCCCTCGCCGGGCGCGCGCGCCGCGCCGGCGAGGCCGTTCGCCTGCCCGGCTCCGCTCGCGCAGCCACTCGCGTCACTCTGGGCGCCTCTCGCCGCGGCAAAGCGGTCGTCCCCGCCGCCGGCGTCGAGCTCGCGCAGCTCGCCGAGCTCGACAGCGAGACCGTGACGATTGCCATCGCCGCCGTTGTCGGACTCGCCGCGGGCCTCGGCGTGCCCATCTTCTTCGTCATGCAGGTGCGTCTTAACTGGATAAGAAATCCCCCGATCGAACAACACCGCGCCCAAAATCTCCACGCGAACAGCAAAAACTCACTCCACTCGTCAATCGACCATCCCCCGCTCCCCGCCCATTCGTTTTTCCTTCTCCTAATGCAGGAGGAACGCGATAAGGAGCGCCTGGAGGAGATTCGCGAGCTCAACCGCGCGACGCTCAAGGCGACCGGGGAGCAGATGTCCGAGGAGGAGATCGCCGAGCTCCGCCCGAGCCGCTACCTCGACCGCCGTGAGTTCAAGGATGACGACTGATCAACACCCCTGGATGAGTCGCGGCAGAGAACGACGAACCGGAAACGCTGATGCATGACGTGTCGCAACCTTAGAGGAGAAGCGTTCTTGGCGAGAGAGAAGTTTCATTTTTGGAGAGCCGCCGGGTGACGGCGACGGAAGGTGAGGAAGTGATCGTTACTTGTTGCGAAAGAATTCCTACTAAGCGAAAGGTCGACATCTCGTCGCGTCGCGTCGCTGTCTGGTTCGCACACCCTCACATTTCCCCAGGGACGTCTTCCTCCGGTGCCGCATCCAGAGCCCCTCACGCGTTTAAAAATTTCGGGTACACGCGCTTGTACATCGTGGCGCATATTGTGTCCCTCTGCTGAATGACTCCGTTGAAGAGGCACTTCATGTGCCCGTGCGTGCCGATGGCGTCCTTTATCTTTCCCCGCATGCCATACTTGGTCCACAGCTCGAGCGGTTTGAACCATCGAATATCCTCCGGGTTGAAGAACATGTGCCTGACGACGGCTTTACTCTTATGCGTCTTGAACGGCACGCCGGTGAGTATGCAACGCTTCAGGATGATCCGGTCCGGATCTGCGCGTCGCACCGAGCCGCTCAGGACGAGCTCGAGGCCCATCTCCGGTGCCCCTCCGTGCTTCGGAGACGTCTCCACGCGCTCTTTGAACCCCAACACGGGCGCGGGAGGGTAAGCCACCGGGGCGTAGACGCTCGCGACGCTCGGCCGGCGCGCATGCAAGAATCGCTCGAACTTGTGCTTGTCCCCCATGCCGTCCGTGCTGAAGATGGGCACTGCGCGCTCACGCCTGAACCCTACGTGGAACCAGAGTGGGGTCTTGCTCCGCAGTGGTGGTTCGTATGCTGGGTGTTTTGTCACCCCGTAGTGCATCACCGTGAGCTTGCTCTCGTGCTGCAAGAGCGAACTCAAGATCACAGGCCCAGCGCCGCCGCACCACCCATTCCACATCGCGCCGACCCCGCCGGCGCCCACCGCGCCCGCGGGGCCTGTCGCCCCTGCCGCAGTCGCCACGGGTTTGTACGCGCCAGCGCCAGACAATAGTGCCTCCGCAGCGACGCGAGGAACACCGCGAATCACGACGCGAACGAATGCGCCCACAGGGACGCCCGCGATGGCGTTTGTCTCGGCATTCTGCACCGCTCGTTTTGCGGCTCGGCGGAAATTTTCGAATGCGAAGACGCGGGCATAGTCCGCGGGAAGCTGCTCCTTCGGGTCCCATGGCGAGGAGCGAAACGATTTCAATCCCCGGTATCGCGCGAAACGCTCGCGCGCGGGCATGTGCGACGGCGTCTCCACCTCGTCTGGGAAGTCCAGCTCTTCTTCCTCCTCCTCCGCGAGCAGCCGGGAACGGCGCGCCGAGTCCCTCTGCGCGGCGTCCAGGTTAGCGACGGTCTCCTCATCGGGCTCCGACTCGGACCCGTGCGTGCCGTTGCCGTTCGCGACCCATTCCTCGTCCGATGCGTCGTCATCAGAGGGCACCTCGTCGCCCCCGCCCTCGCGCGTCTCTGCCTCGGCGCCGAACCGATCGGGACCCGTTCGCATCGTCTCGTCAACGTCACAGTCGTCTTTTTCGTCGTCGCCATTCTCATCATCATCGTCCGAGTCGGGGATCCAGGCCGCCTGATAATCGCTCCATCCCCTGGGTTTCTTCTTCCGTCGTTCGCTCGCCACGTCCGCCTCTGCCATCTCCTCCTCTGTTGGCCATGTCTGCTCGCCCGCGAGGGCGTCCGGGACATTTTCGCGGACCGCCGCCTCCGTGAGACTCGGATCCGGCGTCGCCAAGACGGAGACGATATTACTTTCCATCTCCGCGTCGCCGATGCCCGCGCCTCCTCCGATGCCCGGAGCCTTTGCCGCCTCGACGCGTTCGATCGGGAAATCGCCAACGCCTGGAAGGTGCATGAGCTGGTTAGCGCTGAGCGGGGCGCCGCGCACAAACCCCTCCACCTTCACAGTCACTGTCTCGGACCCGCCCGCGGGTTTCGGGCCGAGCGTGCCCCAAATATCCTCCGCCTCGGTGACTGCACGCTCGGCCATGACGTACGCGCGTTGCGATCGCCACCTCGGTTGCGTCCCACGGAGGGTCTCCGCGACGAGGCGGATGAGGTCGAGGCGCTCGGCGCGTCGGTCAAATGGAGAGTGTTTCAGTCTGTCCGCAGGGATTTGCAGGGCCGCCGTCACCGCTCGCGCGGCGGCGTTGCGCGTCGCCGCTCGCTTCTTCGTCACAACCGCGTCTAGACCGAGAATCGCGCAAGCGACGCCGCCGGGTGGAAAGCCCTGGGCGCGGAGAATCGCGAGCGTGGAGGCTGTATGGGGGGAGGGTGCTGGCGGCGCGAGGGACACTCCTGCGGGGGACTTTGGTTTGCTGCCCGTGTCGCTAGGACGTCGCGTCGCGTCCGCGAGATCTTCGCCGTCCATTGCATCGTCGTCCATCACGTCAGCGTCAGCGTCGATTACATCGTCTCCCTGGGAACCGACGGCGGGGGTGACGAGGAGGAGGACGTCCGCGACCTTGACCGTCTCGAGTGCGGCAAGGGGGCGGGCGGGATCGCAAACGAGGAGGCTGAGTCGATGGCGGTGCCTTTCCACAGCGAACGTCGCCGGGACGTTCGGGGCGCGCGCCAACGCGGCGGGGACGCTCGCAGGGTCGGCGACGCCAGCAGCCTCGGCGAAACATGTGAGGAACGCAGGGAGGTCGACGTCGTCGTTCATGGGGAGGACGGCCACCACCTTGGGCGAGCTGCGCGAAGTGCGCCGCTCCTCGAGGATCTCCGCGCGACGTGCGTCGCGAATCTGCTTCGCGCGCAGCGCACGCTCAGCCTTGTTCCCGACGCCGACGCCCGTCTGCGCAGGGTGAGGATTGAAGGAAGGGCCGGAAGAGTGGCGTCATCAGGAAGAAAGCGCGAAACGAGAGCGATGCGACCGCAGGAGGGGCGGGGTGCAGGGACGGAGGCAAAAGGACGGAAGTCGTGTGCGGCGGCGGCGGCGGCGAGCGCGCGCACCTTCACGGTTCGACGGTGTCCACCATCCTCTACGCCCGTCTTATGCTTCGCCCGGGTGTTCTTCGAGGCATGGCGGCCAGTGTTGTGCTTCTTGTTGCGCTGGCCGTGGCCGGATGGGGCCCCCATCGCACTTCCCCTTGACTCCCCCAGAGAGGATGTGGCTAGGGGATGCCCGTACCTGTGCTGTACAATAGTCCTATTTACTTTTATTGAAAGCAGACCACGCACGTTCGGAAGTTAGGTACGATAGTAGTCCATATACAAGTACTTTCGAAAGTATCATACTTTCGTAATAGTCTATCATAAGTCGTATCATACTTTCGTAATAGACTACCTTTGTAGGACCAGTGTACAAGTAGAAAGGGTCGGCAACTGCGGCAACTCACGGATTTCATTGGTGCGCACGCGAGATCTCGAATCCTCTGTGATATGCTACCGTGGATAATTTTACCGTGCAGCGAAGCCCACCCACAGGCACCTAGTACACGTAGATTTTTAACGATTGATTGAGGCAAAAAGATCCCTTAGTTGCCGCGCCCCTCGGCGCTGCTTGCGCCACACCACCTCGCGCGGACGTCCGCGTGAAACCAACGCGCTCGACGCCATGCACACCTCCCTGATGATGTCTGCAGCGTTATGTCCCGCGGTCGTGACCCATGCTTCCCCCATCCGCCGCGCCTCCGTCCGCGCCTCTGCCGCTCGTTGGTGCGTCTGCGCGACACGATAATATCCTCCGGGAACCACCGCGTCGCCCGTCCCTTCCTTCTCTCCCTGCGTCATCGCTCGTCCGCGATACGGGACTGACGGCTTCGTTTTACTCCTCTTCATCCCCCGTCTTCCAGCGCGCGCGCCCCATCAACGGCGGCTGCGGCCCCTCCCGCGAACGCGAAGCCTGCGAATGACACGATGATCCGCGCGGCGCTCGGACAGAAGGTTGACCGCACGCCCGTGTGGCTCTTCCGCCAGGCCGGCCGCCATCTCCCCGAATACATGGCGTACAAGGAGGAGAAGGGCAAGAACTTCCTCGAGCTTCTTAAGGACCCCAAGGACGTGGCCGAGTGCACGCTGCAGCCCATTCGCCGCTACGACATCGACGCCGGCATCCTCTTCTCCGACATTCTCGTCATCGCTGAGGCGATGGGCATCGAGGTCACCATGCCCGGGGGCGTGGGTATCCAAGTCCCGAACCCGCTGTCCGGCCCCGATGACATCGCGAGGCTCCCCGACTCAGTTGACGTGCATGACAAGCTCGGACACGTCATCGAGGCGGTCAAAGAGATCAACCGCCAGATCGAGGCGGAGGACCTCGGCGTGCCCCTCATCGGATTTTCTGCGGCGCCGTGGACGCTGTTTTACTATATGGTCGGCGGCTCGAGCAAGAAGAACACTGAAAGCGGCATGCGGTGGCTCAAGGACCACCCGGAGGAATCGCGCGTGGTGATGGACAAACTTACGACCGTAGTGATCGATTACCTCGATGCGCAGATCAACGCCGGCGTGCACATGGTGCAGGTGTTCGAGGCGATGTGTGAGCACATCGATGAGCCCAACTTCGACGCCTTCGCGTACCCGTACATGGAGCGCATCGCGAGGGAGGTCAAGGCGCGGCACCCAGACGTGCCCTTGCTCGGATTTGCGCGCGACGCGGGTGCGCACGGCCTCGAGGCGCTACAAAAGGCGGGGTACGACGTCATGACCGTGGATCGTGCGATGAGCGGCGCCGACGCGAGGGCTTGCCTCGAGAGCGAGGCGGCGGCGCGTGGGGACCAGGCGAGGCAGGTGCAGGGTAACTTCGACCCGGAGCTGCTGCACAAAGATCCTGCGCGAGGGGGCGACGAGGCAGCGATCGAGGCGGCGGTGCGGGACATGATGACAAAATTCGGCCCGCAGAAGTACATTGCGAATCTCGGTTCGGGACTCATGGGCACAGAAGACCCCGCCAAGGTGGCGTTCCTCGTTGACACCATCCACAAGGTGAGCGAGGAGATGATCGCGCAGGAGGAGTGAGACGATGAGACAAAGCGCAGATGAAGCCGACGTGGTCAACGAACGCTGCACACGACATCACCGTCGGTCTGCTTCTCGAAAATTGTTTGACATCACCGCACTATACACGCCCTCACCATCGTTCTCCCGTCATCGCCCTATCCTCCCGCTCAGTAGTCGACGACGGCTCGGCAGAAGGCGCCCGCGTCGACCATGCCCATCATGTTTGCGTGCGCTTCATAGATTGCCTCGCACGTGTCGCCCTCTGGGAGGTTCAGCCCGAGCCGATCGAGCGCGAATAAAAACTCCTCGCGCGTCAGCACGTCCCGCCCGCTCGGTTTCGTGAGAAGCTTTCGCAAAAGGAACGCGCCGTCCCCGCCGCTGTGCGAGGATATTTTCTGCGCGAGAAACCGACGCAAATAAAGCATCGCCGTTGAAGCCGACGCGTTAATCTGACCCATTGTGGATCCCCTCGCCTTCCCCGGGCTGAACCTCGAAGGCGCATCGACGCGCGCAGCCTTCTCATCGCCGTGTGAGAAGATGTTTAGCGGGGGTTCGCGCCTCAGCTCTAGCGGAATGACCCTCCGAGGTGTCCCGTCCAGGACACCCATGGCTGTGATGTCAGATCTCGCTACCACGCGGCGCTCGGGGGAGTCGACCCACACCCCTGCGACAGCGCCCGGTGCCGCGTCACCGACGTCCGATTCGACACCGGCGGCGTCATCTAGACCCCACTCGATCTTCACTGCGCTGCGCGGCGGGCGAGACAGCCACGGGCTCGGCGGGAGGCGCCCGGAGAGTTCTTCGCGGTGGGTTTGCCTACCTCGCCCAGGGCTCCCTCGCGCTGCCGTGGCGCGCGCCTCGGCTGGGAAGAAACTGGGCGCCCCACCAGCGTACTCTTCTGCGCTCTCTCCGTGCACCACCTGGTGGCAAAAGGCGTCCACCGGGACGAAACCCTCGGCGTCGCTGTAGTAGTGGAACAACGCGACGACTTGCTCACGTCTGAGGTTGACGTTCATGCTCACCATCGCGCGCTTGAACGCGATGAGGTCAAGACGCGACGGTTGGGGCTTTGGGAACGCGGCGAGAAGCGTTCGCTTCAACGCCCTGATGCCCGTGCCTGAGCTCCGCGCGCTTGTCAGGCGCTCGCGAAGTTTCGTCCGTAAGTACCCCATCGCGCGCTCATGCGGCGCGGCATCAAGCGTCGAACGCGGCGCAGTCTTGCCGTGGAACAAGCACAGCGGCGGCTCGTGTGCGAATTCCTCTGGTATCTTGTGCTTGGGCTGCCCGCGCAGGAACGTCTTTGTCGTCACGTCTGTCATGCGCTTACCGAATGTTCGATTCGCACGTGAAGATGAAGGCGAGTCAACGACGGCGCGCGTGGGGTACAGCACCTCGTGCGCCATCCCGAGGTTTCGCACGCCGGCGATCGTGCCGTGCACGTCCATGCCGGGGGAGAGTCGCGTCGGCCACCCGTCGTCCGAGCCCGCATACGAGGACGACGATCCGCCTTGGGGTTCCGCGGCAGCAGAGTTGAGAGGGTTTCGGTTGGTCTCCGCCCGGGAGAACCCAGCTTCGGTTCTCCCAGCGTTCCCCGAGGAGTTGAGAATCATCCCTTCCGTCGGTTCGTTCGCGACGCGCAGCCCCAACGCTTCGACTTCAGCAGGAAAGCACCGCGAGAGGAAGCGATAGTAGTCCACACGCGCGTCCCCGCGTGTCTTGCCTGAGGCCGGGGGCGCCGCCAGGGAAACATTGTCGCGAGCGAACATTCGAAGCTGCGCGTCTGACATCGGAGCGCGGAGCGCATGGCGCATCGTGCTGAGGAATTCCACCCTCGTCACGTCGCCGCGATTATGCGGATCCTTCGCGCGGAACGCGGCGAGGCAACGCGCGACGCCCTCGGCGCCCGCACCAGCGGCAGCGCGCAGGGTGAACCGAGTGCGACGGTACGCCTCTGGGACTCGCGAAGATGCCTCGGAGGAGGCAAACGTCGGCCTCGGGGGGGCACGCCGGGCCGTCCCGGGGCGCGCGGGAGAAGATGCAGCCGCGGACAAGTCTGCGCGAAGAACATGAACGAGAGGGCGCGCGAAAACGTGGACGCAAGTGAGCATCGGGGAAGGGTTTAGGGAAGGATCGGGGGGTCGGTCAGGAAGTGGTCGGAGAACCGCCCCTCAGAGATTCAACAATCCGAACGACGATCGGCAAGGAGAGCGGCTTCGGCGGCGGTTCGCGCATCCGCATCTCAGGGCTTTCGTCTGTCCGTAATGAAATGAGACGCACCGTCGAGTCCCCATGGCGGGAACTCCGGTGGGGCGGCGGATCGTGGGCGGTCACGCCGCACGCCCTTGTTTCGAAGCGGCCCCGTGATGACGCGCGGCGTCGTCGTCGTCGCGGGAGGCGCAGGCGCCGAGCGCGTCGTCGTCGTCGTGGGGCGCTCCGTCCGAGTGGACACGACACTAAGCGGGCGCTGGTACTCCAGCTCGGGGCGACGCCCGCGCGAAAACGACATCGCAGTCAGCACCGAAGGGCGGGGGAAGGAGGAAGGGGCCGGATTGTGACCTCAGTTCCGTTTCCGGCAAGCGGTGTCAACCACGAGCCAATTTGTAGTGCAAAAGGGCGCGCGGCACGCGTGGGTGGAGTCGATCGATTTCTTGGTTTATGAACCGTGGTTTGGTTTCTGGTGTAGTGCCTCGGTCTACCGCGCCCCTGATTTTCTCGCCACTATCCCCTTTTCATCAAGAACAGAAACCGGTTCGCGGTTTTCCCGGGAAACTCAAGAAGATCTCCGTTCTGTCACTAGTGGCACTCGCACGTTGCACAGCTCATCAGCACTTTAGAGTCGCTGCGAAACGAGCGCGGAGCACTTGTGGCGCGCCCGTCCTCGACCGGCGCACGCTCGCGCTCCTCCGGCTCGCGCGTCCGACTTGCATTTCTCCCGCTCGCGCGAACCGGCGCAATCTCTCCGCGCGCACTCCCTCGGGTGTGCTCTGTCTCGCGCGTTCCCGGTGCGCAATGGACCACGACGACGCCTCTCGCGTTCGCGGGAACCGCGCGAACGTCGAGGTGGCGTTGGACCGCGTGGCGAACCTCGCCGAGCCCGGCGCGCAGTCGGCGTCCTACGAGGATGAGTCATTGATACACGGCAATTCAACTGCGACGTCGCCGGATCTAACGCGCGCCGTCGGGGACAGTCAAGCCATGGTCTCCGGACCTGACACGCCCGCGGCTCGCGAAAACTCGGACGGCCACAGAAACTCCCCGCGAAAAATGCCGCGCGTCGCCTCCTCCCCCGCGCTCCCCACGCGCGCGACCGCGCTGCGCCCGGGATCGCGCGAGATGCGCGACCTTTTCTTCGTGCGTCCGGACGCGGTCAACTTCAACGCATCGTACGGAACGCCCGCGCGTGAGGTACGCCCCCGGACGACTGACAGCAGTCGAGCGACGACGTTTTCGCGAACCGGCGCGTTAACGTTCGAAGAGAACGACCGGAGTCCGGGAAACTCGCGACTTCAGCACAACCTGACGAGTTTTTTTTCCCTCTCGAATAAAACTCGGGCATCTCTCTCTTCTCTCCATGTGCACCGCCGTTCCCCCCATCGAATGATGCATTCCCTCACACTCTACGCCCTCTTCTCTTCTCTGTATCTGTCTTCTCTCATCGTGTAGGTTTTGGAGGCGCAGTGGCGATACCACGTTGAGTGCGAGACCTCCCCCCACGACTGGATGCTTGGCGTCGCTGCGCGGAAGATCCAAGCCGCTCGAGCGTCGCTCGCATCGTACGTGGGTGCGGACAAAGCGGACCTTGCACTCGTCGAAAACTGCACCGCCGCCACGACGGCATGCGTTCGTGCGGCGGGGATCCGTGCCGGGGACACTGTCATCCACCTCGGGACTGCGTATGGGATGGTGAAAAACTGTCTGAGCCATCACTGCTCGATGGTGGGGGCCGAGTCTCCTGTTGTCGTACCAGTGGAGTTTCGCGGCGGCGGCGAGGCGCCGCGTGGGGCCGGGGGTGTCCCCCTCGAACTCGCGCTCGCGGACGCGATAGACGACGCAGTCGCGCGAGGGAGCAGGGTCGCGCTCGTGACGTTCGACTGGATCGCGAGCTGCCCTGGCGCAGTCATGCCCGCGCTCGAGCTGGCGAGAGTGTGCCGAGACCGCGGCGTCCCAGCGCTTCTCGATGGCGCGCACGTGCTTGGGCAGATTTCCATTGACTGCGCCAAGCTAGAGGCCGCGGGGGTGACTTACCTCATGGCGGACGCTCACAAGTGGCTCTTCTCACCGAAAGGTTCGGCGATGTTATGGGTGGCGAAAAAAGCCCAGGCGAAGGTGTACCCGAGCGTTGTCGGTGCGGTGTGCAGTAATACACCGACAACAAATTTCGACCCTGCCGCACTTGCCGGCTTGACTGAGTTTGAACGACGGTTTCAGTACACAGGCACGCGAGACTACACCCCGCTCATTGCCGTCAAGGACGCGCTGGACTTTCGCGCGTCCGCAATCGCCGGAGGGGAAGCCGCGATCGTTGGGTACAACCGTTCAACGGCGATTTGGGCGCAGGAGTGGCTCGCCGCTGTATGGCGCACTGAGACGCTCCTCCCTGCGGAGTGCACTGCGTTCATGGCGCATGCCAGGGTGCCCGTCGCCACGCAAGCTGCCGCAACGCTGCTCAACCGAACTCTCAAGGAAGACCGCGCAATACACGTCATGGCATTTGCGTTGGCGCCTCGCGCGCATCGCGGAGAGTCCGCGCCCACGTACTGGGTGCGGCCGTGCATGCAGCTCTTCGTGAGCCGCGACGACGTCAGGGCTCTAGGTGCGGCAGTTCTCGATCTCGCCCCGAAGTGTGAATCCGCCGCGCGATGCGCCGCAGAGTGGCTCGCCAAGACTAGGGCGAGGATGACGAGGAACGTGAACACCGTGAACAACGCGGCCCATAAGGTGACCGTCGGGTTTTCCGTGCCCGAAGGCGCGTCGGGGTTGGGCATCCACGCGCGATCCGACTCAGCGAAGGAGCTCGGCGCGCTGAATGTGAACAAGACAATGGAGGTGACGGCGGTGGCGAAGTACTCCGCGGGCGCTCTGTCCGGGGATCCACAATTCCGGACGTTCGGTACGAATCCCAACGTCCTCGTCCCTCGTGCCAAGGCTGGAACCCTTTGCAATATCGCAGAGGAGCGTGCGGCGACGGCACGGGAGACAACGGGGTTGTTCGCGCGACGGAGGCTTGATTCACCCGTGGGGTCCTTCGGAAAGCGCCCCGGGTTTGCGCCGCCCGTGCCATCCAGAAAGCCCGGATTTGAAGCCGCATGCTCTGAGTCGCCAGAGTCCGTCATGGACATCGCCGGCACGAGCGCGGCGTCCAGCGTGGACGGCGCGGGGTTTGAACACCCGGTGTGGTTGACGAAGAAAACAGCCGCGTTATCGATGGTGTACTTCGAGAGAAGCAATGAAGTGGGGCTCGAGTGATTACGCGCGGTGCAAGGTTGGCGAGGGAATGCGATAGATGACTTTTTCGTAGGTTGAAGTGTCGATGAGAGGAGAAGAGCCTTCTGTTTCATCCGGTTCGGGCATCCCTCGGTCAGTACCCGCTCCGTTTGAATTGCTCACTACTCAGCCTGCTCACTACTCAGCTGGCTCACTTGACTCGGGCGCGTCGGCGTAGTCGTCGTAGTCCAGTGCGCTGTCGCGAAGGGGCGGTGGGACGCACCGACCGCAGGTCTTCGCGCAGAACCCCCCGTCGATCATGAACTGAGCGGCACACTTCCCCCACGCCTTCTGCTTCGCGCACCCGTGACTTGGCGGTGCAAGGTCCGAGCAAGCGTACGCCTCGCGGTCGAGGTTCCCGGTGAAGATATGTCGATTCGGTGCCTCAACTGTCGATGGGACGACGCGGGTGACGTTTCGTCGCGGCGCTTTCGAGGTGACGAGAAAGAAGCGGTCCACAGGGTTGCGGTACGTACGGCGCTTCTCTCTGCGTGTGGCGTTGTTTCCGAGCGTCGTGATGGTCCAGCACTCCGCGGACCCGTCGTTGTCGCGGAGATCGCACATCAGCGCCCCAAACCGCTCCTCCCACGGCGCAGTGACGCACGAAGCATCGTCTCGGATGCACTGGGAGCTGTAGATCTTCGCCCAGTGCGCTCCGCCACGGAGCTGCTGCTCGTTCTTGTACCCGCTATATCCGACAACAGCAACGCCGGTCCGCCCACCGTCGTCCACGCCCGTGGCCGACTCGGACGCGCGCGCCGGCGATAGGCGAACGACGCGCGCGTCTTTCGCGCCCTCACTCGACACACGTATATCTTTATCGTGGTGGTTCCATCGCTTTTGGGCGAATCGCTCAATCTCACGCGTGCGCGAGTACACGTGCGAGTGGCCGGTCACGATGAATGCGCCATGCTTCCGGCACGTCTCGTACGCCGCCCATCCAGTACTATCACCCTTGTACGAAACTTGCATCTCTGCTTGAACCATGTGCCAGACGCAAATCTTCCATCGTGTGGTGCTCTCTCGCAAGGCAGCGTCGATGAACGCGACTTTGGCCTCATTCGCGCGTTCCCCTGCCGCCTCAACGCCGACAGATGAGAGGACGAGGGTGAGCCCAGCGCTTGGGAAGTCGCACACGAAGTCCTCGCCGTAAGACCCGCGGCAGCTCGCGCTCGAAGGAACGGTGCCGCGTAGCGCCGCGGCGTACCCGTCTTGCTCGCCGCTCCAGAGCTCGCGAACTCCATCCCAGCCATCTGCGTCGTGGTTGCCTTTGACTGCGAGAAAGTTCATGCCCGCGCCAACTATGGTCTCGTCCACGAAGCGACGCCACGACCTAGGGGAGCTCTCGTAGTCCAAGTCCCCCGCATGCACGACGAGATCCGCGCCGTTATCCTTCACTGCGGCAATGACGTCGCGCGCACGACTCGTACCGCGGCAGGGCGCACCGGAAAAGTCGAGGCATGGCTCGCCGCCAACGAGGTAGCGCGGCGCGCGCTCGTTGCCCCAATGATCGATCCAATAATCTCCAGGATTTTCGTTACCGATGCCCGAGTCGGCAACGAAGGCGACACGCAGTGCGCATGACGATCGCACGAGACTGGCGAGCAAGGAGACGAGGAGGAGACGCGAGAGGAGGCAACGGCGCGAGAAAGACGACGTCATCGCGCTTATCGGTATGTGTCGAGCGGATGCCTCGTGAGACCGCCACGTACACCTGTATTCGCGTCCTCCCATGTGGGAAATTTCCGAGGTTTGGACAAATGAAAACCTCGTCGCGACGCATATTGATACGAAGGTATCATACAACGTTCTGCGTGACCTCTAACTTTTGCGCTGCGATATTCTTCGGCCTTAGGGAACATAGTTTTTCCAACTTATCTCACTTATCTACCACCGCCGCGTCCACCGCAGCTTCAGGTGTGCTCGGCGCTCCGACGTCCCCTCTCCATGAAGCAATGCCGTCGCTCGGGTTCCCCCGGCTTGACTCAGGGCGCACCGGCGTCTCCCACGAGATGAACGCGTCATCATCCATGTGAGTCAGATTCCAGGGCGGGCACTGCTTAAGCGTGCGCTTACACCCCCCCCCGATGAACGACGGCACGCGCTCTTTACCCCCGAACACGGCGATCATCTCGTCCATCACCTTCCCGGTGACCTTTCCGTAAATTTTTATCTTTTTCTGGATGCGCTTGTCCAAGAGTGGCTTTACCACACTCCACACCGCACGAAACACAGTTGGACAGTTGACGATGTAGCAACGGTACATAATCTCCGGAAAGTACGTCTGGTCAATGGCGACGACGCGGCGGAAGATGCTCATGCTCGCTCGGCTCAGCACGCGCGTGCTCAGGCCTTGCATGTCGAGCAGATTCACCACCTTGTCCGGTGCTGGTAAGCCCTCGCGCTTCGCCATCTCCGGCATCAGCACCCGCATCATCCACTCCATCATCCGCAGGTGATGATTCACGACATCCTCCGCAGAGACGTGCTTTAATACCTGGTTCAAGTGCAGAAGTCCCGTGCGCTCGATGTACACGGGACAGCCGATCGAAGTGTGTGTGGAGTACCACCCACTCTGGTATCCGTCAAACGTCGCATTCTTCAGCTCCGCTGGTATGGACTTCCATACTCGCATCTTCCCCTCCAGATCCGTCGTCGACCGCCAGTGCATCGTCTTCCGCAGCATCGTCTCCGCTTTCGCAAGCCGCCCGCCCTGCGCGGATAAGAATCGGCGGTACATGTTGTCGTAGTCCCCGCCAATGGCCATTTTTGGGTCTGCGGCTCTCACCTCACTCTCGGGCACCCTCTCCTTAAGCGCTGCAAGCGTCTGCTCGTACCGCGGGTAATCCTCTCGCGACGCGTGCCACGTCACGAGCTCCGATCGCGCGCTCACGAAGAGCTCCTCTGCGCACCATCGCTCGAGTAAGGCGGGCACGTCCTCCGGAGCGAGGTCGTCGCACGGCGCCTCGACAAGCCCTGGGGGTAGTTCGGCGGCGAGGGATCCCCCTGACCCGCCCGGCGATCCCTGACGAGATCCTTCAAATGCCGAGTCGTCGTCGTCTGTCCCAGACCCCGCCGTCTCCAAACGCGTATTCTCACCGACCGAAGCCCGTCGAGAATTTCCGAGACGCCGATCCCGATGTACTTCAACAACGTGTTTCCCTGACGCGGAAAATCGCAGGCGCGGCATCGAGGTCGCAAGGCGGCCAAAGTTTGCGAAACCGAGGCGCGGGAGGAACCCCGCCGGTAAAAAAGTCGTCTTCCCCTCGAGGAGTTGTTTCCCCCAGTACCAGCCGATGGCGCCCGCGATGCCCACGTAGGCCCCCGCGCGCGCGCGGAGTCGCTCATCGAGGCTCAGCGCCACCGTCACCGCGGCAACGACAATGAGTGCGACGACGGCGGCGGCAGTCAAGACTGCTGTCGGCGCCAGCGCCCAAAAAGCCGCAGCTGCTTGAAGCGCCTCGGCACGACGCACGATGCGACGGCGGTGCGCGGGGAAGGCGACGCCGATGTCGTCCGCGAGCTCACGCTCGCTCACGCCAAAGAAGTCGGCAGTGTCGCGGTAGCCCGTCGCGCGGAATGCTTCGGCGTACTCGGAGAGGGCGACGCTCTCGAGGAAGCGGTCGACGGGATCCAAACCTCCCGAGGAGGAGCAGAGAGTCCACGTGGCGCGCAAACACCAGCGAATTGGGGCGAACACAAGGTCAACCGCGGGATCATCAGAGGCGACCGCGAGCGTCGGCGCGACGCACAGTGCGGCGGTGGCCGCCGCCGCCCCAAACAGCGCGCCGCGCCCGCGCTCGCCCAAAATTGACCAATTCTTCCCGCGCGCGGGCGCGGGCGCGGGCGAATCGCGAGGGGACGGCTCCTCCGGGGGTGCGTCAAATGGCAATCGTACGGTCGCATCGAGGAGCGCGTCAGCATCGTCGCCATCGCCTACGCGCGTGCGTCGGCCGGGAGCCATCGCGGGACCTCTGTGACGGGAGGCGACGGGTCAACTTCCCTACGCGCGCGAAGGAACCCGATCCCACGCGCGCTCGACGGAAAACCGCGCCCTCCACGCTCACCGCGCGATCGAGCGTGCGAATATGATACGAATTGCTTGTACCAGTAGTCGCACGACGCCGAAGTCGCGTTTGCACACCCGCAGCACGCGTTGTGCTGTTGCGCGGCGAACGTCGTCACCTCGACCAGTAGATTTGAAGGCTTCTCGTACAAGTATGATACTGGTATGAGATAGAGCTAGCTAGACAGACTACTGGCGACAGTATCAGAAATATTATGATTAAGACTACTTTCGAAAGTATCATATACTTTCGAAAGTACGAAAGTTACTGGTAGTATAAAAAGTACTTTCGAAAGTCTGATAATACTTCAAAGTATCATATTTTATCGTCGTGTCAGATCCGAAGATACCGCGCTCGATGACGGCGGCGGAAGCGTC
>MDSW01179319.1_pt1 | contig 37553 bp, 30 predicted proteins | sample 811171 | NCBI WGS metagenome assembly MDSW01 (sample SAMN05326641, study PRJNA326480) | marine metagenome | isolation source: seawater | place: Atlantic Ocean: North West | collected 2012 | reverse complement strand
CCGCCTTGCCGGGCAAGAGCGGCGCGATCCGGTTCCATTGTGTGGTCGTCAGTTCATAGCGTTTCGACATCAAAAGGGCTCCAACATTAAAGGTGGAACTCTATGAATCACATAAAACACATCTTGTGAAGCATGAATGTCGATTGAACCTAGAGTGAATTGTGCATAGGTTGGCTCAATTCACTCTAGAGGAGACTGGTTCAAAGGGCTGGCCGCACTTGGCGGAGCCGGGCAATAAACTCTTCAAGCTGGGTGAGCGGTACAGAGCAGCGCGAACCTTCGCAGAGATACGCGGTGATTTTTTGCGGGGCCGAGGTCTTGCCTGCTGCCGGATGGCCCGGCGGCAGGCCGGCCGCTTCCTCAAGGTCCAGCAGGATCATCTGCGCAGGCACCTGTTCCAGGACGGCGCGTTTCCACGGGGTTTTATCCCCCTTGCCCACAAGAACGATCTGTAACGGCTGGAGATGAAAATCATAAGCGTCAAACCGACAGGCATAAGGATAAAAATTTCTCAAGGCGTCGGCGGAAAAGGCCCGGATCAGGCTTTCGGTCTTGGTGCGCCATTTTTCATTGCCGGTGAGTAGAGCGGCGAGGCTGAGGACCCGGATCATCACATTGTTGCCGGCGGGAACCACATTATCATAGGCAGCTATGCTGCGCAGGATCAGGGTTTCCGCATCACTGGCCGTCTGAAAATATCCTCCGCACTTTGGATCCCAATAATACTGATCAAGAAGATCCAGTTTGTATAATGTATCTGTTAGATATATCTGTTTTCCGGTGACTTCATACAGTTTCAGACCGGCAGCCGCGATGTTGGCGTAATCTTCCAGCAGTGCATCCACGCTCGGCTGACCCCGACAGAAGCTGTGATACAGTCGGGTCTGGCCATCTTTTTGATATATCATTTTCTTATGGATAAAACGCCAGGCTTTTTCGGCCGCCTGGATCCAGTCCGCTTCTTCAAACAGGCGTCCGGCAGTGGCCAGTGCTTCGATCATTAGCCCGTTCCAGTCGGTAAGAATCTTGTCATCCCGGCCGGGCGGTATCCGCAAGCGTCGTCTTTGATGCAATCGGCGCAAGATCTGCCGGGCGGTTTTTTCGTGTTCATCAGAAAGGGGAGAGAGATGATGAAGACGGTTGAGAATAATTTTTCCTTCCCAGTTTCCGGTCTCCGAGGCGTCATAATAGCGTTTCAGAAAGTCCAGATCGCCCGGGTCGAGAATTTCGTCCAGTTCTTCGTGTTGCCAGACATAATATTTGCCTTCCTCTCCGTCGCTGTCGGCGTCAAGGGCGGCGGCAAAACCGCCTTCTTCACAGGTCATTTCCCGGAACACCCAGTCTATCGTTTCATAAATGCGGTCCCGAAACAGAGGAAGTTTTTCCATCGCCCAGACGTCGCTCAACAGGCTGATCAGCAGGGCGTTGTCGTACAACATTTTTTCAAAATGCGGCACCAGCCAGCGCTCATCCACACAATAACGGGCAAAACCGCCACCCACATGATCATAAAGGCCGCCCTGACAGATATGGATCAGACTGTTAAGGACGGTGTCGCGGTAACGGCCCTCGCCGGTGCGCAGAAACCTGTGCCATAAAAAGGTGAGAATGGGGGGCTGGGGGAATTTGGGGGCCCGGCCTAGGCCGCCATGCACCGGATCCATATGTTTCAGGTAATTGTTCGCGGCCTGCTCGATAACCGCTGGACCAAAAGCGGGATCGTCATTATTTTCGCTGAGTTCACGCAACCGGGTCATCAGCGCAGTGCGGTTCTGATCCACATTCTGAGGGGAGGCATGGAAAATTTCGGCTATTTTTTTCAAAAGATCGGGAAACCCGGGCAGGCCATAACGGCTTTCCCGTGGGAAATAGGTCCCGCCCCAGAACGGTTCACCGTCAGGTGTTAAAAACATGGTTAGCGGATACCCGTTTTGCTGACCCAGCAGGCTGAGTGCGGTCTGGTATATCTGATCCACATCGGGACGTTCTTCTCGGTCCACCTTGATGTTGATGAAGTTTTCGTTCATCACCCGGGCCACATCCTCATTTTCAAAACTTTCATGGGCCATCACATGGCACCAGTGACAGGCGGCATAGCCCACGGACAACAGAATGGGTTTGTTTTCTGCCCGGGCCTGGTCAAGGGCCGCTTGCCCCCATGGCATCCAGTGTACAGGATTGTCCCTGTGTTGCAGAAGATAGGGGCTGGTTTCGCCCGCAAGGAGATTTTTTGACATCATTTGCCTCTGGGATTCTGGGTAAACTATAAAATATATAAGACGCGGGGCTTATGAATTTGGGGGCGGCAAAAAATAATTTATGTTTGTCCCTGGAGACCAACATTGAGTATATGAGAGTATATGATATTTATAGATCTTTAAACAGAGTCTACAGGAGGAGCGGGGCAGACGGCAAGCCTCTGCTGAACTCTGGCCCTGAAATCTGTCTTAAAAAAATATAAGCTCATGAAAATTTGAACCCTTTACGCAGCAGAGAGCATCATGAAAATCAGCATCGATATTGACTGCACCCCGAAAGAAGCCCGGCAGTTTTTGGGCTTGCCGGACATTGAACCGTTGCAGCAGGCGTTCCTAAAGGACATGCAGGAAAAAATGACCAAAGGGCTGGCGCCTGAAGACATGGACAAACTGTTTTCCCTGTGGCTGGCCCCGAGCATGACGCTGGCCGGGCAGGGGTTGGAAACATTCCAGAACATGTTCTGGAAGGCCGCTGGTGGGGATCCGAAAAAAAGTGGCTCCTGAGCGGACAGCTGGCCCCAGAAGACAACCAGGCGCCAGAAAACAATCATAGGAAAACGGAATTTGATGACGATTTTTGCGCTTTCCAGTGGCAAAGGCCGGGCCGGTGTGGCGGTGATCCGTCTGTCTGGACCACAAACCGCGACAGCGGTACGCACTCTGACTCGAAAGCATGATCTTCCTGTTCCACGTGAAGCATGTTTGAGATGGTTTTATGACCCGCAAACCGGTCACCGTCTGGATCAGGGGTTGGTGTTGTATTTTCCGGCGCCCCACAGTTTTACCGGCGAAGCGGTGGCGGAATTCCATATCCATGGCGGCCGGGCGGTTATTGCCGGTTTTCTGGAAGCGTTAGGCAAAATTCCGGGGGTGCGTCCGGCGGAACCCGGGGAATTTACGCGTCGGGCCTTTGATCATGGCAAAATGGATTTGACCGCGATCGAGGGACTTGCCGATCTGATTAATGCCGAAACCGAAGCGCAGCGTCGCCAGGCGTTGCGGCAGATGGACGGCCGGCTGGCCGCGCTGTATGAAGGCTGGCGCCGGGATATCACTGCCGCCATGGCTTATCTGGAGGCGGATATTGATTTTGCGGACGAGGAAATTCCCGAGGATGTGACCGCACAGGTACGGCCGCGAATTGAACAATTGCGCGCCCGCATTGCCGCCCATCTTGATGATAATCACAAGGGAGAACGCATTCGCGATGGTCTTCAGGTGGTCATCCTCGGTGCGCCCAATGTGGGCAAATCCACGTTGCTGAATTTTCTGTCGCGGCGGGACGTGGCCATTGTCTCCGACATTGCTGGCACCACCCGTGACATCCTTGAGGTGCATCTGGACATTGCCGGCTATCCGGTGACGGTGGTGGATACCGCCGGCATTCGCGAAAGTGCCGACGTGATTGAAGCGGAAGGCATTCGCCGGGCGGAACGGCGGGCCCGGGAGGCTGATCTGAAAGTCATCATGCTGGAGGCGGCAGACTGGCCGGACATCTCCCCCCGCAGCCGGGCGCTGATTGATGAAAACAGCATGATTTTGCTCAACAAGGTTGACCTTGCCCCAATTGGGGAACGGAGCGGTTTGGTACCGCCCGGGGGAGCTCTGGGGGTGTGGCAGGTTTCCGCAAAACAGGAGACCGGCCTGGAAGGGTTTCTGAAAGCCCTGGCGCAAGAGGTGGAACGACGCATGGACCTTTCGGACACGCCGAGCCTGACCCGCACCCGTCATCGTCTGGCGCTGAAGGAGTGCCTGGATCACCTGGATCGCTACCTGAACAGCGCTCATCAGGAGTTGGAACTGCTGGCGGAGGATTTGCGTCTTGCAGCTCGCAGCCTCGGAAAAATCACCGGCCGGGTCGATGTGGAGGATATTCTGGATGTTGTCTTTTCGGAATTCTGTATCGGAAAATAAGGACACTTTCGGCTCGTTAATGATTTTTTAAGATTTCACGTTTCACGTGGAACATTTCTGAACCGGTATAATTGGCCGGTGAAAAAACCGGATTTCTGATGGATTCTTCTTTGACAGTAAAACGTCAACACAGTAGATTCCCGCGCAGCGACAGCGCAGTGCAATAAGCGGACAAATTATGGTGAAAAGTCAGTATGACGTGATCGTGATTGGCGGCGGCCATGCCGGCTGTGAGGCGGCGGCGGCTTCTGCGCGGCTGGGGGCCCGAACCCTGCTCCTTACCCATAAGATCGAAACCATTGGCGAAATGTCCTGTAATCCGGCGATTGGCGGCTTGGGCAAGGGGCATCTGGTGCGGGAAATTGATGCGCTGGACGGGCTGATGGGCCGGGTTGCCGATGCGGCGGGGATTCAGTTCCGTATGCTCAACCGGCGCAAGGGCCCGGCAGTACGTGGCCCACGGACTCAAGCCGACCGGAAGCTGTACCGTCAGGCCATGCAGGAGATGATTCTGAATTATCCCCAGCTTGAGGTGCGGGCAGCGGCGGTGGAGGACTTGATGCTGGCGCCGGCGGAAAAAAAGGGCGCGCCTCTTCGGATCAAGGGGGTGGTGACCGCAGCGGGAGAAGAGATTAACGCCGGTCGCGTGGTGTTGACTACAGGAACATTTTTACGCGGCATGATCTATATCGGCGATCAGCGTACCCCGGCCGGCCGGGTAGGGGATGCGCCAGCCTTGGGGCTGTCCCAAAGTCTGATGTCTCTGGGGTTTGAGCTGGGGCGGTTGAAAACCGGGACCCCGGCCCGGCTTTGGGGACCGACCATTGACTGGTCCGTGTGTGAAGTGCAGAAAGGCGATGATCCGCAGACGCCGTTTTCGTTTCTCACCGAAAAAATCACGGTGCCGCAGATTGATTGTCATATCACCCACACCACCCCGGAGACCCACCGCATTATCCGGGACAATCTCCATCTTTCGGCCATGTATAGCGGCCATATCGAAGGGACCGGGCCGCGCTATTGTCCGTCCATTGAGGACAAGGTGGTGCGTTTTGCGGACAAGGAGTCCCATCAGATTTTCCTGGAACCGGAAGGTCTTGATGACGATACGGTCTATCCCAACGGGATTTCCACTTCCTTGCCGGTGGCGGTGCAGGAGGCCTATATCCGCAGCATTCCGGGACTGGAAAAGGTAACCATCCTGCAGCCCGGCTACGCTATCGAATATGATTTTGTGGACCCCCGGGAATTGCATGCCACGCTGGAAACCAAAAAAGTTGCGGGGCTGTATTTTGCCGGCCAAATCAACGGCACCACCGGATATGAAGAGGCCGCGGCCCAGGGGCTTATGGCGGGATTGAACGCCGCCCTTAGTGCTGGCGGCAGCAAGCCGTTTTATCTGGACCGCGCCGATGCCTATATCGGGGTGATGATTGACGATCTGGTGACCAAGGGCACGCGCGAACCCTATCGGATGTTCACCTCGCGCGCTGAATACCGGCTGCGGCTCAGAGCTGATAATGCGGACCAGCGTCTGACTCCACTGGGACAGGGCATCGGTTGTATTGGCGCGAAACGCCGAGCCGTTTTTGCCCAGAAAATGCAGGCGCTGGACCATTTCCGCAATCTGGCGGAATCCCTGAAGCTCACGCCCACGGCGGCCGCGCGGCAGGGGTTAAAAATCAATCAAGACGGGGTGGCGCGTTCGGTTATGACACTTCTGGCCTATCCGGATATTTCCCTCGACCGGTTGAAAGATATCTGGCCGGAGTTGCGGGAGATCCCCGCGGAGATTGGGGAGCAGTTGGAAATTGATGCCCTCTACAGTGGGTATATGGAGCGTCAGGAGGCCGATATTCTGGCATTTCGCAAGGATGAAAACCTGCTGCTGCCGCCGGATCTGGACTATATGCGCATCGGGGGGTTGTCCCATGAAATCCGGGAAAAACTGGATCGGGCGCGGCCGGCCACCCTGGGGGCGGCAGGGCGTATTTCCGGAGTGACTCCTGCGGCGCTGACGGCGTTGTTGCGGTATGTAAAGCGGCGTCAGGACAGGATATCTGCATAGATGACAGGGGGAAAATCCAGTTTTACGCCAGACGACTTTTTTCGAGCCTGTGATGTTTCACGTGAAACCCTCGACAGGCTGAGGGTTTATGCGGCGTTGCTTGAAAAATGGCAAAAAAGTATCAATCTTGTGAGCCCGCAAACAGTTCAGGATATGTGGTGGCGGCATTTTTACGATTCCGCCCAGCTGGCGGCCCTGATCCCCGATAGGGCGGGGGATCTGAAAATTCTTGATATTGGCAGTGGCGCCGGCTTCCCGGGTCTGGTACTTTCGATACTGGGGTGCGGATCGGTGCATCTTGTGGAAAGCAACAGCAAAAAATGTGCTTTCCTGCGCCAGGTGATCCGGGAAACCGGGGCCCGGGCCGAGGTGCATCAAAGTCGTATCGAGGACCTACCGCCGTTTGCGGTGGACTATGTCAGCTCGCGGGCGCTGGCGCCTTTGGACCGACTGTTGCATTGGGTGGTGCCATTCGTCACGCCGCAAACCATTTGCCTGTTTCCCAAGGGGCAAAGCGCTGAGGCGGAACTCAAGCAAGCCCAAAAAAACTGGCGGTTTTCACTGAAAAAATACACAAGCCGGACAGAAGAATCGGCTATGATCCTGAAACTAGGGAAAGTAAGGACTTTGGACTGAGTATCACCGAGGGGAACCACACGAATGTCCACAAAGTTATCCACAGGCTCGAAAACGCCGGAAAACCGGGCGCCGCTAATCATTGCCATCGCCAATCAGAAAGGCGGCGTGGGCAAAACCACAACGGCCATCAATCTGGCCACGGCGCTGGCGGCGGCGGGAAAAAAGACGCTGGTGGTGGATCTGGATCCGCAAGGCAATGCCAGCACTGGGCTGGGGCGGGAACGGGGAGATCGAGACCAGACCAGCTACCAGGTTATCATGGGTGAAAGCCCTTTGTCCGAGGCCATTGTGGCGACCGAAATTCCCCGGCTTGCGCTGGTGCCCTCCACCATTGATCTGACCGGGGCAGAGGTGGAGCTGGTCACTGAACCCCAACGCACTTACCGGCTGCGCCGAGCCCTGCGCGATCCGGTGATGATGCAGTTTGAATATGTGCTGATTGACTGTCCACCCTCGCTTAATCTGCTGACCCTGAATGCGCTGGCGGCGGCAAAATCGGTAATTGTGCCGCTGCAATGTGAGTTTTTTGCGCTGGAAGGCTTGAGTCTGCTGCTCAGGACCATTGAAACTGTTCAGGCAAAGTTTAATCCGGGCCTGGAAATCGAAGGAATCTTGCTGACCATGTTTGATGGCCGGAACAATTTGTCCGGCCAGGTGGCCACGGATGTGCGTAATTATCTGGGGAACAAGGTTTTCCATACGGTCATTCCGCGGAATGTGCGCATTTCTGAAGCCCCCTCTCATGGCAAACCAGCGCTGCTGTATGATCATAAATGTACCGGCAGCCAGGCCTATATCCGGCTGGCGTCAGAGTTATTACGGCGGGAGCGGAAGAGTCGTGCCGCCTGAAATAGCGGGCGGCGGACAACGTAGCCGGATTCTGTGTAAACCGTTATAAAACAAACCGTTAAACATAAAGATCTCCGTATCATGACAACAAAAGAAAAAGCCAAAACCAAAGGTCTCGGAAAGGGGTTGTCGGCCCTGTTGGGCTCGACGGATCGGGAATATTCCACCCTCGATGGAGAGCCGGCGCTCCGTCCAGACCGGCAACTGCCGATTGAGTTTTTGCGGCCCAATCCCTATCAGCCGCGTAAACTTTTTGATGAGGAAAAAGCCCGGGACCTGGTGGAATCCATCAAGGAAAAAGGCATTTTGCAGCCTATTCTGGTGCGCGCCAGAGGGGAAGAGGATTATGAGATTATTGCCGGGGAACGGCGCTGGCGGGCTGCACAGGCGGCGGGCCTGCATGACGTGCCGGTAATCATTCGTGATCTCTCCGACGGCGAGGCGCTGGAAATCGCCATAATTGAAAATATTCAGCGTCATGATCTGAGTCCCATTGAAGAGGCGATGGGGTATCAACGGTTGATGGATGAATTTCATCATACCCAAGAGCAACTCGGGCGGATTGTTGGGAAAAGCCGCAGCCATATCGCCAACATCTTGCGGTTGTTAAGCCTACCGGAAACCGTGCAGGACATGCTGGCGGATGGTCAGCTGACCATGGGGCATGCCCGGGCCCTGATTACGGCCGAACATCCGGAAAAACTTGCCCGGCGTATTATTGATGAAGGCCTGAGTGTGCGCCAGGCGGAACAGATCGCGCGGCAGGCCAAAACCGCTTCGACAGAACCGGAAAAGACGGTTTCCCCGGCTTCCGCCCCTCAGCGGGACGCGGATACGGTGGCCCTGGAGCAGGAGCTTTCCGCCGCCCTCGGGCTTAAGGTCGGCATCAGTTTTCAGGAAAACAAAGGCGGTGAGGTGAGAATCCGCTACAAGACCCTGGAACAGCTGGATGACATTTGTGCCCGGCTGTCCCAAAATGAGGATTTTTGAAATATTTATTTACAAAATCCACCGGATAAGCCCTTGAAATTTCAATAAACCCTGGCCGTTTTCAAAAAAGGACCAATTTGGTCTGATTTTCATTGACATTTGCCCTGATTATCGCCATCTAAAAGATACCGGAGTGGCGGGGATCAGGGCCGATCCGGGATGATTGAAGAACGCAGTCGCAGGCCCCTGTCGGGAAAAAGACCAAATTTTTGCCCGGGCCCGGCTGAACAGGGTGAATCGGATGATCAGATTATCAAACCTGGCCGATTATGCCGTGGTGCTGATGAGCCATATTGCGCTGCGGCCGGACCATATCTATCCGGCAACAGAAATTTCCGGTGAGACGGGGATTCCGGCACCGACGGTCAGCAAGATTCTGGGCATGCTGGTCAAAGCCAAACTGCTAACGTCCCACAGGGGGCTGAATGGCGGTTTTAGTCTGAACGGTCAGGCGGACGAAATTACGATTGCGGACATTATTGAAGCTGTGGACGGGCCGGTACAGCTCACCAATTGCCTGGATGAAGTGCATTCTGACTGTGATTACCAGAGCAATTGCTGTACCCGCAGCAAATGGAGCCGGATCAATGCGGCGGTAAAAGCGGCTCTGAACAGCGTGGCGCTATCGGAGATGGTGGCGCCGGTTCCCGATTTTCTGGGCCCAGAGGCTCTGGATCCTGACACCGCAACCGAATCTGGAAAACGTCAGGAAGAAGCGCTTCCTGGCAACAGTACAACCTAAGTCAACAGGAGTCGTGAATGGCGGCGACGGAAGAAGCCCGGCAGGCTGTGGAAGAAGTCACCGGCGAATATAAATACGGATTTATCACGGAGATTGAATCGGAAAAGGCCGAAAAAGGTCTGAACGAAGACGTTATCCGCTTTATTTCCGCCAAAAAACAGGAACCGGAATGGTTGCTGGAATGGCGGCTGAAAGCCTATGAAAAATGGCGGAAAATGGAACTGCCGCAATGGGCGATGGTCGACTATCCGGAAATTGATTTTCAGGATATTTATTATTACAGCGCCCCCAAATCCATGAAGGATCGGCCGAAAAGCCTGGACGAAGTAGATCCGGAACTGCGCCGGACCTATGAAAAACTAGGCATTTCCCTGCAGGAACAGGAGGTTCTCGCCGGTGTCGCTGTGGATGTGGTATTTGACAGCGTGTCTGTGGCCACCACCTTCCGTGAAAAGCTGAAAGAGGCCGGGGTGATTTTCTGTTCCATTTCGGAAGCCGCGCGGGAACATCCCGAGCTGATGCGCAAATATCTTGGTACAGTGGTGCCACAGCATGATAATTTTTATGCGGCGCTCAACAGTGCGGTGTTCAGTGACGGCACCTTTGTATATGTGCCCAAGGGGGTGCGTTGCCCTATGGAGCTGAGCACCTATTTCCGGATCAACGAAGCCAATACCGGTCAGTTCGAACGCACGCTGATCATTGCCGATGAAGGCTCTTACGTGTCTTATCTGGAGGGGTGTACCGCGCCGATGCGGGACGAAAACCAGCTGCATGCCGCGGTGGTGGAACTGGTGGCGCTGGATGATGCGGAAATCAAATATTCCACGGTGCAGAACTGGTATCCCGGCGACAAGGAGGGCAAGGGCGGCATTTACAACTTCGTCACCAAACGGGGGGCCTGCCGCGGGAGAAATTCCAAAATCAGCTGGACCCAGGTGGAAACCGGGTCCGCCGTGACCTGGAAATACCCAAGTTGCATCCTGCAGGGGGACAATTCGGTGGGCGAGTTTTATTCTGTCGCCATCACCAATAATTTCCAGCAGGCCGATACCGGGACCAAGATGATCCATATTGGCAAAAACACTTCCAGCACGATTATTTCCAAAGGCATTTCCGCCGGACAGGCGCAGCAGACCTATCGCGGTCTGGTGCGGGTGCTGGGGGCGGCAGAAAACGCCCGCAATTTCACCCAGTGTGACAGCCTGCTGATCGGGGATAAATGCGGGGCGCATACGGTGCCCTATATCGAAGCCAAAAACCCCACGGCCCAGTTGGAGCATGAGGCCACTACCTCGAAAATCAGCGATGACCAGCTGTTTTATTGCCAGCAACGCGGGCTGGATCCGGAAGAATCCGTGGCCCTGATTGTCAACGGCTTCTGCAAGGATGTAATGCAGCACCTGCCGATGGAATTTGCCGTGGAGGCGCAGAAATTACTGGGCATCAGCCTGGAAGGCAGTGTTGGTTAAGACAACTTACAGAAAAGACCAAAATCATGTCAGAAGAAATGCCAAAAAATATGCCAAAAAATATAATTGAAATCAAAGACCTACATGTCGAGGTCGAAGGCAAGGAAATTCTCAAAGGCCTGTCCCTCAACATAAAGCCGGGGGAAGTCCATGCCATTATGGGGCCCAACGGGGCCGGTAAATCCACACTCAGCTATGCCTTAGCCGGGCGCGAGGGATATGAGATTACCCGGGGTGAGGTGCTGTTTCGGGGCAAAAACCTCCTGGAGCTTGACGCCCATGAACGCGCAGGAGAAGGGTTGTATCTGGGATTTCAATATCCGGTAGAAATCCCCGGCGTGTCCAACATGAATTTCCTGAAAACCGCGGTCAACAGCATCCGGCGCTACCGCGGCGAAGAAGATATGCCGGCGGTGGAGCTTCTGAAGCTGGTGCGGGAAAAGGCCGCGGAACTTGATATGAATCCCGAAATGCTGAAACGCCCTGTCAATGTGGGATTTTCCGGAGGAGAGAAAAAGCGCAATGAAATGGTGCAGATGGCCGTGCTTGATCCAATCTTTGCGGTGCTGGACGAGACCGATTCCGGGCTTGACATTGATGCCCTGAAAGTGGTGGCTGAAGGTATTAACCGGCTGCGTGGTCCCGAAAAGGCCATCTTGCTGATCACCCATTATCAGCGGCTGCTGGATTATGTGGTGCCGGATTATGTGCATGTGCTGTCCGCCGGAAAGATTGTCAAATCCGGGGGCAAGGAGCTGGCGCTGAAACTGGAAAAAGAAGGATATGCCGGCCTGGGCATCGAAGAAGATGCCGCCTGACGGAAATATCAGGATCACCCGAGTTGGAAAAACATGACCAAAAAACGATATATAGATAGTCCCGCCTATGATGACGCGTTCCATAAGGTTCGCCCCCAGCTTGCCGGTGCCGGTCTTGCGGCGCTGGATCAGGCCCGTCTGACGGCGCTTGAGCGGTTTATGCAGGATGGCCTGCCCGGTCCGCGGGTAGAGGAATGGAAATACTGCAATCTGACCCGTCTGGCCGACCGGCCTTATCTTCCCATCCCGCGGGAAACGGTGGAGGCGGCACAACTGTCTGAAGACGTGCTGAAAGATGAACCGTTCGGGGGACGGCTGGTTTTTGTCAATGGCTATTTTGTGCAAAACCTGTCCCGGCTGCCTCAGATCGAAGGGATCGAGGTCAAGGCACTTTCAGAACTGAAAAATGATGAGAAATCAGCCGGTTATATGAACGAATTGGTTGAAGCCGACGATGGCGACAGCCTTCTGGCGCTCAATCAGGCATTATTCAGCGACGGTATGATCCTTCGACTTGGCGCCGGAGTGGAGCTTGCCGAGCCCCTGGAAATTCTGCATCTGGCGGACCGATCCGCGGAAGGAAAGGCCCGGCGCAGTCGTAACCTGATCCATCTGGAAAAAGGCGCAAAAGCCACAGTTGTGGAAAAATATGCGGGGGCGGCGGCGTGTTTTTACTGGACCCAGGATGTCAGCCGGATTGTTCTGGAGGAAGATGCCCGGCTGATCAGTTACAGTTTGCAACAGGAAGGCGAGAAAGCCGTTCATATGGCGCGCAAGAATGTGGAACTGGCGGCGGGCGCGCGGTATGAAAACCATAGTTTGCAGCTCGGGGCCGAACTCAGCCGGACGGAAATCTTTCCCCGTCTTCTGGGGGAAGGTGCAAAAGTTGTCCTGAAAGGTGCCTATATGGGCCGGGAGGGGCAGTCCCATGACATTTTTACCCGTATGGATCATGTCAGCGGCCATTGTGACAGTGAGCAGGTCTTTCGCGGGGTCCTTGATACAGGTGGAAAGGGCGCTTTTCAGGGGCGGGTGATTGTGGAGCGGGATGCGCAGAAAACCAATGCGGACCAGTCCTGTAAGAATCTGCTGCTCAGTCGCCAGGCTGAGGCCAACGCCAAGCCGGAACTTTTGATTTATGCCGATGATGTGAAATGCTCCCATGGGGCCACGGTGGGCGAATTGGACAAGATGGCACTGTTCTATCTGCAAAGTCGCGGGCTTTCGCTGGAGGAGGCAAAAGCCCTGCTGGTGCAGGCGTTTATTGCCGAAATTTTTGAAGAGATTGAAGAAACCGCTGTGCGGGAAGAGTTTATCGCTTATGCCGAGGACTGGCTGGATCAGGCCGGACAAAAGGTGACGTCATGACTTCAATGCTGAATTCCCTGCCACAAACCAATTATAATGTGGAAGAGATTCGCCGGGATTTTCCAATTTTTGAACAGGAAATCTACGGCAAGCCGCTCACCTTTCTTGACAGCGGCGCCAGCGCCCAAAAACCGCGCCAGGTGATCGAGCGGATCAGCGACTATTACGCCAAAGAATATGCCAATATTCATCGTGGAATCTATTATCTATCGCAGCTTGGCACCCAGAAATATGAGGCGGTGCGGGAGCAATTGAAAGATTTCATCAATGCTCGCTCCTCCAAGGAGATCGTTTTTGTCCGCGGGGCGACGGAAGCCATCAATCTGGTGGCCCAGAGCTGGGGCCGCACCTTCCTGAAAGAAGGTGACGAGGTGGTGCTCAGCCAGATGGAACACCATTCCAACATTGTGCCTTGGCAGATGTTGCGGGATGAAAAGGATATTGTGCTTAGGATCAGCTCCATTGATGATCGCGGCAACTTCCTGTTTGATGACTATGAAAAATTGTTGTCTGAGAAAACTAAACTGGTGGCGATTACCCATATTTCCAATGCGCTGGGCACCATTACCCCGATCCGCGACATTATTCGGGCAGCCCATCAGGTCGGCGCGCTGGTGCTGGTGGATGGCTGTCAGGCTATCCCCCATATGAAAGTGGATGTACAGGAACTGGACGCGGACTTTTATGTGTTTTCCGGCCATAAAATGTATGGTCCCACCGGGGTCGGCGTGCTTTATGCCCGCGAACAGCTGCTGGAGGCCATGCCCCCCTACCAGGGCGGCGGCGACATGATCCGCTCGGTCAGTTTTGAAAAAACCATTTATAACGACCTGCCTCATAAATTCGAAGCCGGAACCCCGAATATTGCCGGCGGGATCGGCCTTGGCGCGGCCATTGACTATATCAACGCCATTGGCCTGGACGCCATCGGCGCCCATGAAGAACGGCTTCTGGACTATGCCCGGGAACGTCTGAAAGAGGTTAAGGGGCTTAACCTGATCAGCCGGGCCGATCATATGGGGGGGATTTTGTCCTTTACCATGGATCATGCCCATCCCCATGACATCGGCACCATTCTGGATCAGGACGGCATTGCGATCCGCGCCGGCCATCATTGTGCGCAGCCTTTGATGGATTTCTTTGACGTGTCTGCCACGGCGCGGGCTTCGCTCGGGCTGTATAACACGATGGAGGATATTGACCGCCTGGTGGCCGGGCTGGAAAAGGTCAACAGGATTTTCGCATAAGCGCAGGGAACAAGGACTTAAGGGTACGGACATGAGTTATCTGGACGGGTTTTTAAACAAAAAGTCAAAACCGGCGGAAACGGATGGGACGCCTGAGGAGGAAAACAAAACCGCAGGTCTCCGCCCGGAAGGCCGTCCGGCTGAAGAAACCCACCATACTCGAGGCAAGCCGCTGACGGACGAGGAAAAACGCACCCTCGGTCAGGCTGTGGTGGAGGTGCTCAGGGAAATATATGACCCGGAAATTCCGGTGAATATTTACGAACTGGGCCTGGTTTATGATGTGGTGGTTTCCGATTACGGGGATGTGAATATTGTGATGACGCTGACCACGCCGCATTGCCCGGTGGCCGAAAGCATGCCCGGGGAAGTGGAGATGCGGGTGCGCGAGGTGGAAAATATTGGCGATGTTAAGGTGGATCTTGTCTGGGATCCGCCTTGGGATATGAGCATGATGAGTGAAGCCGCTCGCCTTGAGATGGGCTTTATGTAAGAGGTGTGAACAGAAAGAAAATATGAAGGAAAAGGTGATGTCAGACGCGGTGCTGAAAATTTCCGAGGCCGCCGCCGAACGTATCAGGCTGCTGCTGGAAAAACGCGGTAAACCGTCGCTTGGGGTGCGGCTCGGGACCACAACCCGGGGCTGTAACGGGCTGAGCTATACCGTGGATTATGTGGACGAGGAACGCCCCGGCGATGAAAAGGTCACCGACAAGGGGGTGACCGTCTATGTGGATGGCATGTCCATGATGTATCTGATTGGCAGCACCATGGACTACCGGGAAGATAAATTCGAATCCGGTTTTGTGTTCGAAAACCCCAACGCCAAGGGCTCCTGCGGCTGCGGCGAGAGCTTTAACGTGTGAGGCGGCCGCAATCCGCCAACAGAATTGCGCCAACCTATTCGCAATCCACTCTAGATAAAAAAGAGCTTATAGCGCCGCAATGCGGTTTTTGAGGTCCGCAAGAACGTTGGGGATGTTGACCAGGGCGTCTTTTTCGGTTTCGAATATGGCTTGGAAGGCGCGTTTTTTCAAGGCCCGGACGTCGATTTTATGGTCCACATTTTCGAGCTTGGCCTGATGAGCAAGAAGGTCGATCAGCCGTTCCGCCCCATTGAGCCGCCCCCAAAAATAATCATTTTCCCGGTCCGCCCGGCTGAAAAAGGCGCCGAAACGGCGCAGCGCCGTTCCCCGCAACACCACCTCGGTTTCATGTTTTTTGAGCACCGAATTGTCGTTGGGACTGATGCGGTTAATCAGCACTTCGTTAAATTCGCCCAGATCCTTTTTGGCCCCCATAATAGAAAAGGTGATCACGTCCCAAAACGCAAATCCCAGATAATTAATGGTCATTTCATGCCCCACCGTGTCTTTCCAGGCCGAATTGTTCTGTTCCGCAATAAGCTGGTCGGTGGCGTCACGATATTGTTGCAGATTGATATCCCGGGCCAGCGCCTCAAGCGCATTTGAGAGCGCCGGGCCGCTCATGGCCAGGGAACAGAGATTGTCCGGATTTTGCGGGTTATCGTCAAAAGGGTATTCAAGAAGTTGCGCAAAAACGCGTCGGATCAGATCTGCGGTGGCCTCACTAAGACATTCCCGGTTTTTCAGGCGATCCATTTTCTGCAAGATCTCATAAAACCGGCTTTTGAGGCGGTCCAGTTCCTTGGCCGCATGCTGTTTCTGTCCATACAGGGTGTTCAGTTCCTGGATCATAAATTGCAGCCGGCGACGGTGATAGCTGATGTCGAAATCAATCAGAAACCGGGCCCAGGCCGGTAGATCCTGACCATTGGGATGAAAATCCAGAAGTTCGCGCACCCAGCTGATCAGGGTTTTCCGGGAGCGGGCCTCGCGCAGGAGATGACCGTAAAGCCCGGTAAAGTCCACCTTGTCCTGATAGGCCCAGCATTGCAGAATGGCGTAAATTTGGCGGCGGCTTTCGCTGCCTGGTGGGCAGGCGCAGATGTCGCCAATAAGCCGCGTCAAATGGGTTAGGCAACTTCTGATCTTAAGCCGGGCATATCCTTCATAGGAAAACCCCGCATCCTTGACCGCCCGGGCGTTGGCCAGGCTGCGCCAATAGGCAATTTCCGCCGGGCTGGTGATTTTTTCAATACGGTCGGCGGAAAGCTCCTTGACCAGCCGTTCCACGTTGGGTTTGATGCTGTCGACAACGGATTTGACGATCCGCACCTGCTGGTTCAGCGCCTGAATGCTCATCAGGTCGTCATGCATGGGTTCATTCATGGGAATGTCAGATAGTGCCGCCTTGATGGTGCTGAGCATGCTGGGCGGGGCACCGGTTGGCGCGATTTCCGGCAGTTCCGGGTTGGGGTCAACATAGACCAGCCGGCGGTCCACCTTACGAAAGGCCGGCCGCCCCTGAATCGCCTCGATCACCTGATCAAACGGTTTGTTGTTCAGAATACTGCCATCCAGAAAGGAGGTTTTGAACGGATCCAGGCCGCTGAGCAGATGTTCCTTGAAGTTTTTATCTATAAAGTTGTCTTTATTGGCCCATTCCTCTCCCCTTTCTTTCAGGAATTGCACAACTTCGCGAAGTTGTGCCGGAGGGAAGGCCCCGGGGTAACAGGCGGTGGCGCGGGAAGCAAAGGCCAATGCCGGCAGGTCTTTTTCCTCAAAATCGCTGAAGCCTACCGGCATTTCTGTTGTGAGCAGGCCGCGAAAATAGGAAAAGCGTAGGTGGTGACGGTGTTCGCGTTCATGAATGATCGGCGGGTCATGCAGGGGAATGTTGCGGCGGAAGCCGTGATAATCGGTTAGGGTGACAAACAGGTCGAGGCGGTGTCCCTTGGGCAGCAGGGAATGGGCACCGCTGGTACCCATGTGATCCAGCCCGGCATAAATAAGACCGAGCAGATGTTTGCCGTCGAAAGGGGGTTTCAGCGACCAGATCTTGAGCAGCGCAGGCAGTTTTTCCTTGACCTTCTCGCGCAGAATTTCATCCCCCAGATATTTGCGGCTTAGAAAGTTGATCAAGGGGACGGACAGCAGTTTGTCCAGTCGTCCGGGCGGTTTGCTGCGGCCCACGAGCCGGCTGACATCGGCTTCCGTCAACCAGTGTTCGCGCAGATGATCCAGATTAAGGTCATGGGCCAGGGCCCGACCAAGAAAGATGCTGTTCATGCCGCCGGCCGAGGCGCCGGCAATGGTGTCAACGATCACCCGCAGATCCAGTTCCGGGGAAAAGGCTTTGAGAATGTCAAAATAGACAAGTTCCGTATCAGGCGTGTCGGTGATCGCGTCATTGGGATAAATGTAACGCTGGCGGCTTTCGGCAAGCAGGTCAGGACTGAAATGATAGGCTTTTGAGGCCCGGACCAGTTTGAGTATTTCTTTGGTCACCCCATGGATATAAATAGCCAGGGAAATGCCGCCAAAACAAACCAGGGCCAGTCTGAGTTCCTTTTCCCGCATTGTGTCCTTTTAAAAAATCTGGCGTAAAAAATATCAAATTATGCGTCAGGAACAGGATAGCCCATCCCGCAGCAGGATTAAATCAAATCTTTGGGACAGACAAATCGTTCCAGCTGGGCGGCCTTGCGTTCTATGGCGGACCAGTGGTCTGTCGGGAAATCCAGAACTGTCAGCGCCCCGGTGGGATATTTTTCGATCAACCGGCGGTGATCTTCCCGGTTTTTGCCGTCATTCAGATCATGGGCCAGAATATTGATGGTGGGATTGTGGCCGACAATCATCAGCGCCCCGAATTTATCATCCACGGCTTTGATCAACTCAATCACCCGGCCGGGCTGGGCCAGGTATAGGCTGTCTTCAAACACACAGGGGATTTTCCGGTCCAGCTGCGCCAGGACATTTTTCAGGGTCTGTCGGGTGCGGACTGCCGGGGAACACAGAATATAGTCCGGCAGGAGAGCGTTTTCATAAAGATATCGCCCCATCAGGTGAGACGCCATCACCCCCCGGTTGTTCAGCGGGCGGTTGATGTCTTTGAGATCGGGATCGTCATGGCTGGATTTGGCATGGCGGAGCAGATATACGCGTTTCATAACGACCCTCCCTTATATGGTTTATCTTGCGGGACGAAAGGCATCATAAGCAAGGCCCAAAACCCAAGATCGCCGATTTTCCGATGGTCTTCGAGGCCCAGGGTTATGCCCTCATATCCCTCTTGCGGCCGATGGGTATAAGTGCCGAACAGCCTGTCCCAGCAGGACAGATTGAAACCATAATTGCTGTTGGTTTCAGTCTTATGACAACTGTGATGAATGATATGCATGGCTGGGGTTACAACCGCGCGGCGCAGCACAGTTTCAAGGCCTGGCGGCAGCCGCCAGTTACTGTGGTTGAACAGCGCCATGCCGCTCAAGATCATTTCAAACAGGATAACTCCCGCCACCGGCGCCCCCAGCACGAGCACCACGATAATTTTCAATCCCATGGAAATCAGAATCTCCAGAGGATGAAACCGCAAGGCGGTGGTGACATCCAGGTCCAGATCCGTGTGGTGGATTTTATGAAGCCGCCACAAAAACGGGACATGGTGAAAGACCACATGCTGGGCATAGATAAAAAGATCCAGCAGCACCAGCGTGAGAAGGACTTCTGCCCAGTAGGGTACGGCAACCCAGGCGAACAGGCCGATTCCGGCGTTCTCGGCAAACCAAGCCGCACCCACAGCAAGAACCGGCAGCGCCAGGCGCAACAAGGCCGTACCTGCCGCAATCAGGCCCAGATTGGTCAGCCAGCGAAACTGTCGCGGCAACACCAGGATGCGAAGGGGCCGCACATGCTCCGTCAACGCAAAGATTGCAAATAACCCGAAAAAAACACTCAGGCGAATAACGTCTTCATGTGCGATCAACCAGTCTGTCATCGACCCGTGGCACTCCTCAATGGTCTCTCCCTTCCTTAAAAATCGGAGGCAATGCCATTATTTTCCCAGTCGCCATACCGCACCGGGTCGGGGCCCTCCCGTCCGCCGATTTCCCGGGGACGTTCCGGAGCTTTCTCTGGGGGGTTCGGCGTCTTAGGCGTTTTGCCGGTTGGGGGCGTTTTTTTGGTATCTGTCATCGGCTATACTCTTGCCAAGTTAAGGTGTCATTTCCATATAAGTACTGAAAATATCCGCACAAGACCAGCCGGAAAGAACCGGCAGGGAAAGTTTGTGGGACAGGTGGCGCAGTAAGGTAGCCAAAGATAGCTTAACTTGATTTTCAGGATGACGAAAACGATGGGATATCTGAAAACAGCAGTATTGCTTGCGGCGATGACGGCGCTGTTTCTGGCGGTGGGCTATATGCTGGGCGGCCAGGGCGGCATGGTCATCGCATTTATGGTGGCGCTGGCGATGAACGCCTTTGCCTACTGGAATTCCGATAAAATCGTGCTGCGAATGTATGGTGCGCGCGAGGTGGATGCCCGCAGCGCCCCGGAATTTTATCACATTGTGGAAGACCTTGCCCGGCGGGCGGGGCTGCCTATGCCGCGGGTCTATATTATCGACACGCCGCAGCCCAATGCTTTCGCCACGGGCCGGAACCCGGAAAATGCGGCCGTGGCGGCGACAACCGGGCTGCTGAATATTCTCAATCGTGAAGAGGTGGCCGGGGTTATGGCCCATGAACTGGCGCATGTGCGCAATCGGGACACGTTGATCATGACCATTACGGCGACCATCGCCGGGGCCATCAGCATGTTGGCGAATTTCGCCCTGTTCCTGGGCAATAACCGCAACAATCCCTTAGGCATTGTGGGCAGCATCCTGATTATGATTCTGGCCCCGCTGGCCGCCGCACTGGTACAGATGGCCATCAGCCGCAGCCGGGAATATGAAGCCGACCGGATCGGCGCGGAAATCTGTGGTCAGCCGCTGTGGCTGGCGTCGGCTCTGGCCAAGCTGCACCAGGCCAGCGAGCGGATCGTCAATGAACGGGCTGAGGAAAACCCGGCAACCGCCCATCTGTTCATTGTCAATCCGTTGCATGGGCAGCGGATGGATAACCTGTTTTCCACTCACCCCAGCATGCAAAACCGTATCGACCGGCTCTACGAGATGGCGGCCCAGTCTCCGGGGGGCAGCTCTGGAACGGGATCCTCACCCTATCGGTCCCGTGCTTCCTCTCCCCGTTCTTCTGGTCGCTCGGGCGTGCCGAATTCAGGCAAGAGCTCAGGCAAGAGCTCTGGCCGGGGAGGTCCCTGGAGCTGACAAGAGATTCTGTCTTTTTACCGGCTGTTATCCCTGCGGGATCCACTATTTCCTTGGCAGCAACCCCTCCCTGTGCTACTGCCGGGGCGAGATAAAGAGAAAAAAAGCATGGCACAGGATCTCGAGTCGCGCCGGGCGGCGCTTTATCTTCTGGAACGCATACTGGACAAGGGGCTGACTTTCGACGGGGCTTTTACGGAAGGTTGCGCCCGTTTTCCTGATCTGGCGGACCGGGACCGGGCCTTTTTGCGTCATCTTGCCGCCACCACCCTGCGCCGGCTCGGCCAGATCAACGCCATGATCAACTTCTGCACCCCGAAACGATTGGGCCCGAAACAGGCGCGACTGCGTCATATCCTGCAGCTGGGCGTGGCGCAGTTGGTGTATATGAATGTGCCGGCCCATGCCGCTGTGGACAGCAGCGTGCGTCTGGTGGTCCAACAAAAACATCCGGCTCTGAACAGCCAAAAGGCGTTTGTCAATGCGGTCTTGCGGCGGATAGATCGGGAAAAAGACGACTTTCTGGATAAGTTTTCCGATCCTTTTCTCAATCTGCCGCGCTGGTTGCGCGACAGCTGGATCAATCGCTATGGCAAGGCCGTATCCCGGCGTCTGGTCCGGGCGCTGCTTGAGGAACCCCCCTTGGACATCAGCCTCAAACCGGAACTGGACCCGGCCGATTGGGCCCGGCGCTTGGGGGGCGACATTCTGCCTACGGGCGGCGTCCGTCTGAAAAAGGCCGGTCCGGTGGAAAAGCTCCCCGGTTATGCGGACGGGGTGTGGTGGGTGCAGGACCTGGCCGCGATGCTGCCGGCGCGACTGCTGGGCGCGGAGGCGGGCCAGAGGGTACTGGACCTGTGTGCGGCGCCGGGTGGCAAGACGCTGCAATCAGCGGCCCGCGGCTGCCGGGTAACCGCAGTGGATGTTTCAGAGCGGCGGCTGAGGCGCCTGCGGGACAATTTGGACCGGCTTGGCCTTAATTGTGACGTCGTGACGTCAGATGCTGCCGCATACCGTCCGGAGCGGCCGTTTCCCTACATTCTGCTGGATGCCCCCTGTTCGTCCAGTGGCACGTTGCGGCGGCATCCGGATATGGCCTGGATCAAACGCCCCGAGGATGTTCACACCCTGGCGGCGCTTCAGGCGCGATTGCTGGGGGCGGCGGTGGATATGCTGGCTCCGGGCGGGGTGCTGGTCTATTGTGTCTGTTCATTGGAGGCGGCGGAAGGACCGGACCAGATTAAGGCTTTACTGGATCGCGGGGCGCCGGTACAACGGGACAGAATCAGGCCCGAGGAACTGCCGGGACTGGAAGCCGCCATCGGTCCGGAGGGGGATGTGCAGACCCTGCCCCATCTGTATCCCGGCGGCATGGACGGCTTTTACATCTGCCGTTTGAAACGGATTTCGTAACCCATATTCATAACCCACAGATGTTTGACAGGTGAGATCATGCAGCAGCCCGTAAAGATTGCCCCTTCCATCCTTTCCGCGGATTTCGCCCGGCTGGGGGAAGAAGTGGCCGCCGTGGACAAGGCCGGTGCCGATTATATCCACGTGGATGTCATGGATGGCCATTTTGTCCCCAATATCACCATCGGGCCGTCTGTTGTGGCCGCGCTCAGACCCCACAGCACAAAAATCTTTGACGTGCATCTGATGATTTCCCCCGTGGATCCCTATGTGGAGGCATTTGCCAAGGCCGGCGCGGACATCATCACCATTCATCCAGAGGCAGGACCGCATTTTCACCGCACCCTGCAATTGATCCGCTCCCTGGGCAAAAAAGCCGGGCTTTCGCTTAATCCCGGCACACCGGTGGACCTGGTGGAAAATGTGCTGGATCTGGTGGATCTGGTCCTGGTGATGAGCGTCAATCCGGGATTTGGGGGGCAGAAGTTCATCAAGAGCCAGCTGGAAAAAATCCGCCGGTTGCGCCGGATGATTGATGCCACCGGCCGACAGATTGACCTTGAGGTGGATGGCGGTATTAATGTGGACACCGCCAAAGAGGCCGTGGCCGCAGGGGCGGACGTGCTAGTGGCGGGCACGGCGACCTTTACGGGCGGGCCGGGGCATTATGCGCAAAATATCCGTGCGCTCAGGGGAGACGCGCTTGGGGGAGACGCGCTCGGGGGAGAATAGTCCCCGGCCAAGAAAAGCCACAACGGGCTCTTCTCTTTTGGGCCGCCTGTGCTATTCTCCCTTTTGTATCATCTCCCTTAACGACTAGTGATTCCGGAGCAGCGCATTTTATGGCAGAACTTCGCCGTCCTTCAGTTCGATCTTTTTCCGCGAGGATGCCATTTCGGCTGAAAACCGTCATGCGTCAAGCCGGCTACAGGAGCCGGGCTCATGATCTGCGCCTGAGGGGCAAACATCCGCTGCGAATCCTGGGCACGCCCAAGGACCCTTGGCCCGGCGACAGGGTAGCCGGCGCGCATCTTTTGGCCGGGCGGTTTGTCCTGAATGGGCATGTGCTGCGCCATCCACATCATGAACAGGGGGCGTGGGCGGCCGCGGAAATCTGGTCGGCTGCGGACCTGCCGGCCCCGTGGCAGGAACATCTGCATAGTTTTGCCTGGCTTCGGGATCTGGGGCAGGCGGTGGACCGGCTCAGCGCCCGCAAACGGGCCGAGGATCTTGTGCGCGGCTGGCTGGACCGGTTTGAGTCCTGGGAGGAGCTGGCCTGGCGGCCCGATCTGGTCGGCCGGCGACTGATCAATTGGTTGGCTTATGCCCCGCTGATCATGGACACGGACGATCTGATCTACCGCAGCCGGGTTTTAGATAGTCTGGCGCGCCAGGCGCGGCATTTGATGTATGAAAGCCCTACCCTGCCGGAAGGGCCGGATCAGATTTATGCCCTTGCCGGGTTGGCTCAGGCCGGGCTGTATATTCCCCACGGAGAAGACTGGCTGAAACGGGGGCTTAATCTGCTGGTCCGCCAGCTGCCTGAAGAGGTGCTGCCGGATGGGGGGGTGCAAAGCCGTAACCCGGAAGATGTGCTCCGTCTGTTGAAGGCCCTTGTGATGCTTAAAACATCGCTCAAAGCGATGGGGCATGATGTGCCGGATGAGGTGGAAGCGGCGCTGGGCCGCCTTGGTGGCTTATTGCGTCTGCTCAGGCACGGCGATGGCCGTCTGGCCCTCTTTAATGGCGCGTCGGAACGATCGGAACAGGAGGTTGACGCCCTTCTTTCCCGGCTGGTACCGGTTTCCGAGCCGGCTCAGGACGCGCTACAGGGCGGATTTCGCCGGCTGGAAAAAAATGGGACCTGTCTGATTGTGGACAGCGGCCCACCAGCCTTTACGCCCCTTAGCCGTCGCTGTCATGCGGGGACCCTGTCGTTTGAGCTGTCCAGCCGGGCCATGCGGATCATTGTCAATTGTGGCAGTGGGGCCGGGGTGTTGCCTGGCGAAGGGTCAAGGGGAGATGCGGATCTTTTTGATTTGTCGCGGACCACGGCAGCGCACAGCACACTGGTGGTGGAGAACCGCAATAGCGCCGAACTTCTGGACAACGGCCTGATCGGGGCGGGGCCGACCGTGGCCACCAGCCGGCGCATCGAGGAACGGGGGGATGTGCTGCTGGAACTCAGCCATGACGGTTATGTCAGCCGTTTCGGGCGCAAACACTGGCGTCTGATTTATATGAACGGGGCCGGGGATGATATTCGCGGCGAAGACATTCTGGAACAGGTATCGGGCCGGGCTGAGCCGGTCACGGCGGACATCCGCTTTCATGTGCATCCGGCGGTGAACGCCCATCTGATGGATCATGTGGGAAAAAGAACAGCGGGTGCAGAAGAAGCAGGGCGCAAGGTGCGCCTCAGGCTGGTCAATGATGAGGTGTGGCTGTTTCAGGCTCGCGGGGCCCATCTTCGGCTGGAGGACAGTATCTATCTAGGCACGCCCGGGCGGGTGCAACAGACCCGTCAGATCGTGCTCAGCACCCGCATCGACGGCCCACAACAGGCGGTCAAATGGTCTATCCGGCGCATTATGGATGCATAAGGGGGGCTGGACACATGAGAGGGGATGGGGCGTGTTGGGCCCGGTATGGGCAACCGAAAGAACGGCAAATAAAACTTGCGTTGTGGGGCGTGATCCAGTAAGCCGCCCCTAGAGTAAATTGTGAATAGTGACCCCATTCACTCCAGAGTGGATTATAGACCGACTTTCTGACTAATTGGTGATCGAGGAGCTGGCGATGAGCGACGTGGACCTTCAGCCCGTAAAACGGGCGCTTCTTTCTGTTTCAGATAAAACCGGGCTTGTGGAGTTCGGCAAATTCCTTCAGGAGATGGGCGTGGAAATCCTGTCCACCGGCGGCTCGGCGCGCACCTTGGCGGACGCCGGTATTGCGGTCAAGGAAGTGGCCGAACACACCGGTTTTCCGGAAATGATGGACGGCCGGGTCAAAACCCTGCATCCGAAAATTCATGGCGGGCTTCTGGCGCTGCGGGATAATGCGGACCATACAAAAGCCATGCACGATCATGATATTGGCGGCATTGATCTTCTGGTGGTCAATCTTTATCCCTTTGAGGAAACCGTGGAAAAAGGCGCCGATTTTGCCACCTGTATCGAAAATATCGACATTGGCGGGCCGGCCATGATCCGTTCGGCCGCCAAGAACCACAAATTCGTCACTGTGGTGGTGGACCCCGGGGATTATGATGCTGTCATGACGTCAATGAAAGACAATGGCGGGGCCACGGACCATGAGTTGCGCCGAAAACTTGCAGCCCGGGCCTTTGCCCGCACCGGCGCCTATGATGCCGCCATTTCCCAGTGGTTTGTGGCTCAACTGGGGGAGACTTATCCGGAACGCCTCAACATCACCGCCACCCGTCAGCAGACCCTGCGCTATGGGGAAAACCCGCATCAGGACGCAGCCTTTTATGTGACCCGCAGTGCCCGGCCCCGTCCCGGTATCGCCACGGCCCGGCAGCTTCAGGGTAAGGAGCTGAGCTATAACAATCTCAATGATACCGATGCGGCCTTTGAGCTGGTCAGTGAATTTGACCCCCAGGACGGTCCGGCGGTGGCGATCATCAAACATGCCAATCCCTGTGGCGTGGCCCGGGGAAAAACCTTGGCAGAGGCCTATGAAAAGGCACTGCGTTGTGATCCGGTGAGCGCTTTTGGCGGCATTATTGCCCTTAATCAGACCCTGGACGGAGCCACGGCCCGGGAAATTTCCTCCATTTTTACCGAAGTGGTCATTGCCCCGGACGCCGATGAAGAAGCCCGGGCCATTCTCGCAGCCAAGAAAAACCTGCGTCTGCTGCTGACCGGGGGGTTGGCCGATCCGCGCGAGGCGGGACAGATCGTAAAATCCGTGGCTGGGGGGTATCTGGTGCAAAGCCGGGATAATGGCACTGTGCGCCGCGAAGATCTGAAGGTGGTGACCAAAAGACAGCCCAGCGAGCAGGAGCTCAATGACATGCTGTTTGCCTTCACCGTCTGTAAACATGTGAAATCCAATGCCATTATTTATGTGAAGGACGGGGCTACAGTGGGCATCGGCGCCGGGCAGATGAGCCGGGTGGACAGTGCGCGCACCGCCGCGCGCAAGGCCGAGGACGCCACCCGTGCTGCCGGGCTGGATGTGGTCATGACGGAAGGCTCCGTGGTGGCCTCAGATGCGTTTTTCCCGTTTGCCGACGGCCTGATCAGTGCCGCCGAAGCGGGCGTGACGGCCATCATTCAGCCGGGCGGGTCGATCCGCGATGAGGAAGTGATCGCCGCCGCGGATGACCGCAACCTGGCCATGGTATTCACTGGCATGCGTCATTTCCGCCACTAAAGTGAATTATTGAGCCAACCTGTTCACAATTCACTCTAGAGCATCACCAGACTGGCCAGGATATACAGACCGAAGCTGATTCCGCCGGCGGTCAGCGCATAGGGCAGCTGGGTGCGGACATGTTCCAGAAGGTCACAGCCGGCGGCGATGGAAGAAACGGCGGTGGTGTCGGAAATCGGGGAACAATGATCCCCGAACACGCCGCCGCCGAGAATGGCGGAAAGCACCAGCGCCGGCGGCAGGCCCAGCATATCAATCAGCGGCATGCCCAGCGGGATCAGCAGCGCAAAGGTGCCCCAGCTGGTCCCGGTGGTGAAACTGATCAGGGAGCCGGCCAGAAACAGCATGGGCACAATCAGAAACAACGGCAGATGCGCCCCGGCCAGTCCGGCGATGAAGGTGCCGGTGCCGAGCAGCTTGAGGCTGCTGCCCAGTGCCATGGACAACAGCACAATGGTCACCAGTGGCAACAGTTCGCCCATGCCTTGAAAGCCGGTTTTGACCAGTTCGTGATGGGTGAACCGGCGGCTCAGCAGCATCAGGATATAAGCACACAGACAGGCCAGGATCGTGGCATAAAGGATGGCGCGTGCGCCGTCCCCCTTGGTGATGTCCCCCTCGCCGGTCCAGATCATGAAACCAAAAATGCCACCGATCATCACCATGAGCGGCAGGATCATGTATCGGGCGCGAGTGGGCGGGATTTCGGGTTGCGCCTCGCTTTCGATGGCGGCGCGGCTGTCGGCGCGGGCCAGCGGGCCATAGACCCGGTCGCTCAGTACCGTGTAGAAGACCAACGCCAGCGTCACCAAGGCATAAAAATTCAACGGAATGGACCCGATCAGAATACCCACCGGATCCGCCAGATCATAACCGCCAAGCAGGCCCAGCACATAGGCCCCCCAGCCGTTAAGCAGAAGGAGAATGCAGACCGGGGCACTGGTGCTGTCAATGATATAGGCGAGCCGTGCTCGGCTCATGCCGAATTTATCAAACAAGCCCCGTGAGACAATGCCGGCGGTGAGCACGCTGAGATTGGACTCAATAAACAGGACAAGGCCGGTAATTGTGGTCATCAGTCCCACCTGCCGGCGGCTTCGGGTCAACCCCCGGTTGATCAGCCGCTCCACCAGCGCGCTCACCCCGCCCGATTGTCTGAGATAAGCCAGCAGCGCGCCAACCAGCAGGCTGAACATGAGGATGCGGGTGTTGCCTTCATTCTGAAACACGGCCACGATCCGTTCCAGACTGCCCAGAAACCCGGCGAACAGGTCCTGAAACAAGTCGGCAGACCCGACCAGCAGGACTTCCGAGGTCAACAGTGCCAGAAACAGGGACAGAATAACTTCCCGGCGCCAGACAACGATGATGATGGCCACGACTGGTGGAAGGATGGAGACCCAGTCCATAGAAACGTCCTGTATTTTTATCTTTTCTGCCGCGTAGTATGAAAGAGCCGCCCGGTCCGGTCAACCGGGAATATCGGTGCCTAATATTGGCCAGAGTGAATTGTGAATAGGTTGACCCATTCACAATCCACTCTAGTCTTCTGACTCTGAAATTCGTATCATATTTGTAGCAGGCTATTCGAATTTTAGAGTCAACAAGAAGACTAGTTAATTATTTGACTCTAGTGTGGTTTCTGAATTTGAAGTTCCTAAGTCATATGACATAATCAAAAACAGGAACTTCAAATTCACCACGCTAGGGAGGAGCCGGCGTATATGGCGGGGTCCGGGACATATTCGGGGGTGCCTTCGGGCAATTGATCTGGCGCATGGGCGGGTGGGCTGTATTTCGGCACAATATTTCCCTATAGTAGATCAATCAACAGACAAAGGGGTACCCATGCCGGAGCGAGTCCTGCACAAGACGAGAGCGCCGTCCTGGTCGGATGGCATCGCGTTCCGCACTGAAAATCTCACCAAGGATTACGGCAGCGGAGAGATGGTGGTGCATGCCCTGCGCGGCGTGACCTTTGAGATTCCGAAGGGGGAGCTGGTGGTTCTTTTGGGACCGTCGGGCAGCGGCAAATCCACCTTTCTGAACATTATCGGCGGGTTGGATGTGGCCACCTCGGGACATGTTTATTTCAGGGACCGGGACCTGGCCACTTATTCGGAACGGGAGCTGACCCTGTTCAGGCGGGAAAATGTGGGTTTTGTGTTTCAAAGCTATAATCTGGTGCCCTCGCTTACGGCACTGGAGAATGTGGCGCTGGTGACCGATATCGCGCTTCATCCCATGTCGCCGATGGCGGCGCTAGCGGCGGTGCAGCTTTCGCCCCGTGCTCATCACTTTCCGTCGCAGCTGTCCGGCGGCGAACAGCAACGGGTTGCCATTGCCCGGGCGCTGGCCAAGCGGCCGGAGGTGCTGTTATGTGATGAGCCCACTGGCGCGCTGGATGTGGAAACAGGGATTGTGGTGCTCGAAGCTTTGCAGGAGGTTAACCGGCGTTTTGGCACCACCACCATCATCATCACCCATAATGTGACCATTGCCAGAATAGCCAACCGAGTCATTCATTTTCTGGATGGCCGGGTGCGTGACATGACCCTCAATGCGTCTCCTGTCTCTCCCAAAGAACTGTCATGGTGACGTCATGACGGCACTTTTTCCTCTTTCCCCGCTTAATCGCAAACTGGTCAGGGATCTGTGGCATATCAAGGGACAGCTTCTGGCCATCATTCTGGAGATGGGCTGCGGCATCGCCACTTTCATTTTGTCTTTTGGGGTTCTGGACAGCCTCAAACTGACCCGGGACGTCTATTATGACCAGTATCAGTTTGCGGACGTGTTTGCCGGGCTCAAACGGGCGCCAGAGTCCATCAAACGCCAGATTCAGGAAATTCCCGGGGTTTCCGCCGTGGAAACCCGGATCGTATTTGGCGCCACGGTACAGATGGCGCACCTGCCCGAACCGGTGACCGGCCGGCTGATTTCCCTGTCGGACAAACGGCAGGCGCTGCTGAATAATCTGTTCCTGCGTCAAGGGCGATTCCCGGCGCCAGACGAGCAGGACACCATCCTCGCCAATGAAGCCTTTGTTGAAGCGCACGGTCTTAACCTTGGCGATCCCGTAACTTTGGTGATCAATGGACACAAACGTTCCTTTACGATCGTGGGTGTGGCGTTGTCGCCGGAATATGTTTATGCCCTGGCGCCGGGCAGCCTGTTTCCGGACAATCGCCGGTTCGGCATTTTCTGGATAAGCCGGCGGGTCCTGGAAGCTGCCGTAGATATGGACGGGGCGTTCAATGACGTGGCGCTGGGCCTGCGCCGCAATGCCAATGTCGCGGAGGTGCAAGACCGACTGGACCGGATTCTGGCCCCGTATGGTGGGCTTTTGTCCTATACTCGCAAAGAACAGATCTCCAACTGGTTTTTGGATAATGAATTCAAGCAACTCAGTTCGATGGGGGTGATCGGCCCGGTGATTTTCATCAGTGTGGCGGCGTTTTTGTTGAATGTGGTGATGACCCGCCTGGTGGCGACCCAGCGGGAACAGATCGGTATGCTCAAGGCCACAGGTTACAGCAATCTGGAGATTTCCGCCCATTATCTGAAAATGGTTCTGGTTTTGGTGCTGCTCGGCGGGGTTCTGGGCATTCTGGTGGGGTCATGGATGGGGGCAGGCCTGACCCGGCTGTATGCGGAATTTTTCCATTTTCCGTTGCTCAGATATTCCTTCGCGCCGCAGGTGATGGTTTTGGCGGTCTTTATCTGTGCGGGGGCCGCAGTTATGGGGACGTTGCTGGCGATCCGGCGGGCCGCGGTGCTGCCTCCGGCGGAAGCCATGCGGCCCGAAGCCCCGGCCATCTACCGACAGACGCTGGTGGAGCGTCTGGGTCTGGAAAATGTTTTTTCGCATCTGACCCGGATTGTGCTGCGGCAACTGGAACGCCGGCCCTGGCGGGCGCTGTTGTCTGTGCTCGGGATCGGGTTTTCCGTGTCGATCCTGATTTTTGCCATGTTCATGGATGAGGCGCTGGATCACCTGCTGGGCGTGCAGTTTGATCTGATTCAACGGGAAGATGCGGTGCTCAATTTTGTGGAAGCGGTTCCGGTGCGCGCGCTGGAGGAAATTCGTCAGATGCCAGGAGTGATGCGGGTCGAACCAATACGCGAGGTAAGTGTGGCCCTGAACCACGGGCCCTATCAAAAACGCCTGGCGCTGACGGGTCTGCGGCCGGACCCGCATCTGGTGCGGGATGGTTTGGGGGAGCTGGAGCTGCACCGGATTCTGGATAAAAACCTCGATCCGGTGTCCATGCCGGAGCATGGGGTGGCGTTGTCGGCGACACTGGCGAAAATCCTGCGGGTTCGGACAGGAGATATTCTGATGGTCGACGTGCTGGAAGAACGCCGCCCGGTGTTTTTTCTGCCGGTCACGCGCATCGTCGAGGATTTCATGGGGCTGAATGCCTTTATGGATCTGGACCGGCTTAATGCGTATCTGAACGATCCGCCGCGGATCACCGGGGTGGCGTTGATGCTGGATCCCGCCCGCCGCGCGGCACTGTATCAAGAAATAAGGGAAACCCCGATGGTGGCCGCTCTGTCGCTGTTGCAGGAGGCGCGACAAAGTTTCAAGGAAACCGTGGCTGAAAGCCTGATGATCACGGTCACCGTCAATGTTCTGTTTGCGGCGATCATTTCCTTCGGGGTGATTTATAATACCGCCCGTATCGCCCTGTCCGAAAGGGGGCGGGAACTGGCGGCGCTCAGGGTGCTGGGCCTGACCAATCGGGAGGTGGCCTGGTTGCTGTTTGGGGAAATGTCCGTGATTGTCGTGTGTGCGCTGCCCCTGGGTATGGTTTTGGGGCGCGGCCTGGCGGAAGCGCTGGCGGCCTCGCTGGAAGCCGAATTGTTTCGGCTGCCGGTGATCATCACGCCGCAGACCTATGGGCTGGCGGCGCTAATTGTGGCAGGATGTTCGCTGGTGTCGTTTTTTCTGGTTTGGCGGCAGGTGGCGCGCCTGGATCTGGTAACGGCCTTGAAGGGCTTTGAATAAAGGGGAGGTCATGACACGTGCATTACTGAAACAGGGCATAAAGCTTCTGGCCGGCGTTGTGGTATTGGCCCTTCTGGCCTTTGCTTTCTGGCCGCGGCCGTTACCGGTGGATATGGCGCAAGTTACCCGCGGCGATGTGGTGATCGGGTTGGATGGTGAAGGCAAGACCCGGATTCGGGATATTTATGTGGTGTCCGCCCCCATTGATGGCCGGGTTACCCGGGTGGAGATCGACCCCGGGGATCAAGTGCGTTCTGGCGTGACAGTCATTGCCAATATGAGTCCCGCCGATCCGGATTTCCTGGACCAGCGCACAGAGCAGGAAGCCCGCGCCGAAGTGCAGGCGGCGGAGGCTGCCCTGGCCCTGGCCCGGGCGCAGGTCAAAAAGGCCGAAGCAGATCTGGAATTGGCACGGTCCGATTATGTCCGCACCAAGGTGCTGTATCAACGGGGTAATGTATCCGATGCCGCGCTGGAGCGAGCCCAGGCTGATTTGCGCAGCAAAGAGGCGGAGTTGGAAAAGGCGATTTCCGACCGGCGCCTGAATGAGGGGCGCTTGGCGGCGGCCCAGGCGCGGCTGGTGCAGCCGGGAACGCCCCCGCCCGCGGAGCAGGCGGCCTGTCAGGTGTGTGTGCGGGCTCCGGTGGATGGCCGGGTTCTGCGCCTTTATCATGAAAATGAAGGGGTGATTGCGCGTGGCACACCGCTGGTGGAAATTGGTGATCCGCGGGATCTGGAAATTGTCATCGAACTATTGTCGACCGATGCGGTGCGGGTTCAGCCGGGCGATGCAGCCCTGATCCGTCGTTGGGGCGGCGGGGAGGATCTGAAGGCGGTGGTGCGCCGGGTGGAACCGTCGGGCTTTACCAAGATTTCGGCGCTAGGGGTTGAGGAACAGCGGGTGAATGTCATTCTGGATTTCACGGATCCGGTGGAAAAATGGGCCAGTCTGGGTGATGCCTACCGGGTGGAGGCCACAATCATTGTGGACCGGGCGGAAAATGTGGTGCAGGTGCCGTTGTCGGCCCTGTTTCGGCAGGAAGAAGGCTGGGCGGTTTTTGCGGTTGAAGGCGGCCGGGCAATTTTGCGGCCGGTAACGGTGGGCCGGCGCAATGACCGACAGGCAGAAATCCTGACCGGTCTGGCGGCGGGGGAGACCATCATCCTGCACCCCGGCAATGACGTGGTTGATGGCATTCGGGTCGTATCGCGTTAGATATCCGATCCTATGTGAAGACAACCCTTAACGTTTCTATTCCGTAACAATAGGATGATAAGCGGCGCGAGCGGGAAAACATTATTTCGATTCCGTAATAATGTAATACCCTGACACAATACCCCGATATCTCCCTTTCCATCTTGGCTTTAATCGAGGGGGCGTTCCGGGGCCTTTCCCGGGGCAGGACTTTTCGCCGCCCGAGCGCAGAATCTTGGCCTCTGCGGGTTGACAGGATGTCAAGGCATGGCTTAGAAATCATGACCGCATGTAATAAAAAATTAATGACGTATTTACCGGCCGCGAAAACTGCACGGCAGGTGTTGGGAAAATGGCTGGGGAAATAGCTGTTTTCCGGGTAAGCGCGGGTGCAGGCTTCTGGATACGCCGGGAGGGACACGGACATGACACGGGTTATGTCCGTGCTGTAGTTAAGGGGGTCTGACCCTGATGATGCGGACATCACTTTGATGACACTCAATCCGATAAAATAATGCATTAAATTTATTCTATTCTGGAGCCTGAAGAATGACGTTGAACATACCCGAACATGTAACCAACCAGGGGCTGATTGCCTGGGTGCAGGAAATTGCCGAATTATGCCAGCCGGACAGGATATATTGGTGTGATGGCTCCCAAGAGGAATATGATAGATTTTGTCAGGACCTGGTGGACCAGGGTGTGTTTATCAAACTCAATGAGGAAAAGCGTCCGGGATCTTTTCTGTGTCGGTCGGATCCACGGGACGTGGCCCGGGTGGAGAACCGCACCTTTATCGCCAGCGCCCGGGAAGAAGATGCTGGCCCGACCAATAACTGGCGGGACCCGAAACAGCTGAAAGAGGAAATGATCGGCCATTACAAGGGCTGCATGCGGGGGCGGACCATGTATGTGATCCCGTTCAGTATGGGGCCGCTGGGCTCTGACATTGCCCAGATCGGGGTGCAGATTTCCGACTCCCCCTATGTGGTGGTGAACATGAAAATCATGGCCCGCATCGGCTCTCGGGTGCTCGATGTGCTGGGAGACAAGCCGTTCATCAAATGTCTGCATTCCGTGGGCTACCCGCTGGAAGACGGGCAGCAGGATGTGCCTTGGCCCTGCAATCCGGACAACCGCTACATCTCCCATTTCCCGGAAACCCGCGAAGTCTGGTCATATGGTAGCGGATATGGCGGCAATGCGCTTCTGGGTAAAAAATGTGTGGCGCTGCGCATTGCTTCCGTTATGGCCCGGGATGAAGGCTGGCTTGCCGAACACATGCTGATTGTCGGCATTGAATCGCCGGACGGGGAAAAAATCTATGTCAGCGGGGCCTTCCCGAGCGCCTGCGGGAAAACCAATCTGGCCATGCTGATTCCGCCGAAAGGGTATGAAGGCTGGAAGGTCTGGACTGTGGGGGATGACATCGCCTGGATCAAGCCCAAGGAAGACGGCCGTCTGTATGCGATTAATCCGGAAGCCGGATTTTTCGGGGTGGCGCCGGGCACCTCTTATGACTCCAACCCGGCGGCCATGGAAACCATTTCCCGCAACACCATCTTTACCAATGTGGCGCTGACCGATGACGGCGATGTGTGGTGGGAAGGCATGACCAAGGAACCGCCGGCCCATCTGATTGACTGGCAGGGGAATGATTGGACCCCGGATTGCGGCCGTCCCGCCGCACACCCCAATGCCCGTTTCACGGCCCCGGCCAGCCAGTGTCCGAGCATTGATCCCGCTTGGGAAGACCCCAATGGGGTGCCGATTGACGCGTTTATTTTCGGCGGCCGGCTCAGCAAGACCTTCCCGCTGGTTTATGAAGCCGAAAGCTGGGAGCAGGGCGTTTATATGGCGGCGACCGTCGGGTCCGAAGCCACCGCCGCTGCTGACAACCAGGCCGCGATTCGCCGCGATCCCATGGCCATGCTGCCGTTCTGCGGGTACAATATGGGCGATTACTGGCAGCACTGGCTGGACATGAAAGACCGGGCCACTCACCTCCCGAAAATCTTCCGGGTCAACTGGTTCCGCAAGGATGAGAACGGTAAGTTCATGTGGCCCGGTTTCGGTCAGAACATGCGGGTTCTGGAATGGATCGTGGGCCGCATCAAGGGGGACAAGGGCGCCCAGTCCACGCCGTTGGGCAAGGTACCCTCTTATGACGATCTGAACTGGACCGGCTTGGATTACGGCGCGGACAGGTTTAACAAGCTGATGCAGTTCGACAGGGAAAGCACCGAGATCGAGGTGGAAGATCAGAAAAACCTATTTGATAAACTCAGTGACCGTCTGCCGACGGCGCTGGAGGAACAGCGCCAGCAGGCCAAAACCCGGCTTAGCGCCTGAACCATAGGCCTGTACTTTATTTGACAGGCTATCAGGGCCTTCCTTCGGGAAGGCCCTTTTTATGTCTCGTGCCAAAAGCCGGATGAGGTTCAAACCTGACAAGGTTTAGGTTTTTTCCTCCAGAGCGAGTCCGTAAAATAGGCTTTTGAATCAAGAAAGTTTTCTACCACATGGAAGCCGGCACGTTGAGCCAGGGCATGGATGTCCTGAAAACTGTATTTAAAGGAATTTTCCACATGTAGGGCCTCCAGCAGGTCAAAATGGACAGTCATGCCTAGGGCCGCAAGATGTACGTCCTGTGTCTTGCGGGACAGCAGGAAGCTCTGCATGGCGCCCAGTTCGGCGTTATAGCAGGCATGGTGATAAAAGCTGCCCGGATCGAAATCCGCGTCCAGTTCCCGGTTCATCCGGTGCAACAGGTTGAGGTTAAAGGCGGTGGTCACGCCCTGTGAATCGTCATAAGCGGCCTGCATAACCGGCACCTCCTTTTTCAGATCCATGCCGATCAGAAGATAATCCTCCTGATCCAGTAGGTCATGCAATTTGCAGAGGAAATGCACCGCCTCATCCGGATCGAAATTGCCGATATTAGAGCCCAGGAACAAAAACAGGCGCGCGTGATCAGGGATTGGGGGCTTTTCATTCAGATAGGCAAAATAGTCGCCCACATATCCCGAAACCTCGACATCCGGCAGAGCCGAGGAGATGCGCGTTCCAATCTTCTTGACCGAGGCGGGGTGAATATCCACCGGTACGAATTTCAGCCCTGGTTTGCGGCGCGCAAAAGAGGTGAGCAGGATTTCCGTTTTCTGGCCATCGCCGCAGCCCAGTTCGACAATTTCATCCACGCTGTCCGGCAGGCAGTCGATAATCGCCGGGGACAGCGTGCGGAAAATTTCCGTTTCACAATTGGTCAGATAATATTCCGGCAGTTTTGTGATTTCCACAAACAGGGCGCTGCCGCGGTCGTCATACAGGTATTTGCTGGGCAGGCGTTTTTTGCGGCCTGAAAGGGCCTGTCGGACCGCCTTGGCAAAGTCATCCTGTTCCAGATAGTCCAGATCCCGGGCAGCAGTTTTTTGTGTCAGCATGACATATCCTTACGCCATATCCTTGGCAAGCCTGAGGCCGGTGATGGCCCATTTCTGATGGGGGTAAAAGAAATTGCGATAGGTGGGGCGGTAATGCCCTGGGGGTGTGGCATAACATCCGCCGCGCAGCACCTTTTGATTGATCATGAACTTGCCGTTATATTCTCCCAGTGCCCCTTCCGGACGCCGATAGCGGGGATAGGGCAGATAGGCGCTTGACGTCCATTGCCAGCACGTACCGTGCAGATTGAAAAAATCACTGCCGCTGTCCTGATAACGGGTTTCATAATGGATGTCCTGCTGCGGTTGTATTGTGTCGTCGGAGGGATGAAGGGTGGCCGCCCGTTCCCATTCAAATTCCGTAGGCAGCCGTGCCCCGGCCCAGCAGGCATAGGCATCGGCTTCGTAAAAATTGATATGGGACAGGGGGGCATTCAGGCGCAGCGGAGACAGGCCATACAGGGTGAATTCATACCAGGTGCCGTCCTGCTTGACCCAGTAGAGCGGTTTTTTGTCGCCGCCTTGGTGCAGATGATCCCAGCCGTCGCTTTTCCACAACAGCGGATTTTCATAACCGCCGTCTTCCATGAAGGCGAGATATTCCCCGTTGGAGACGGGCCGGTTCTGAAGTTGGAAATCTTCCAGAAACACCCGGTGGCGCGGGGTTTCGTTGCAATAGGCAAATCCACCGGCGGCGGGATCATGACCAATTTCCACAAGGCCGCCGGCTACAGAAATGAACCGTGCGGCGGGAAGGGGGGGCGGGTCGTCAAGTGATCTGTCCGCATAGACCGGCTTGAGCGGGTCGTGCCCAAAAATATATTTGATGTCCATGATCAGCAGTTCCTGGTGCTGCTGTTCATGATGCAGACCGATTTCGAGGATCTCGGCTAGACGTTTCGCCGTTTCCGGAGGATGGTGGGACAGGGCGAGAAAGGCGGCCAGTTTTCGGTCCACAGAATGGCGGTAACGGTAAATTTCTGCCACGGTGGGCCGGGACAGCTGGCCCCGTTCGCCCTGAAGCCAGTGGTCGCCCTGGGATTTGTAATAGGAATTAAACAGTCGGGGAAAGATGGGGTGAAAAAGGGTATAGTCCGGATCAAAGGCGTTGAGAACAAAGTTTTCAAAAAACCAGGTGGTATGGGCTAGATGCCATTTGGGTGGGCTGACCTCGGGACTGGGCTGGATCACGTAGTCTTCAATTTCCAGAGGGACACAGAGGGATTCGGTATATGCCCTGACGGCCCTGTACTGTTCCAGAAGGGCGCTAGCTATCAGTGCAGATATTGGGTCGAGTGTGGTCATGACCGCTCCCCCGAAACCCGGTACGGGTCTCTGTTTTGTGGTGAGTCAGAAGGATCACCTGAGCCCCACTGTACCATAAAATTTTCTGCGGTGCATCCGCGACGCCCTTTCCCTCACCTTTGAGGCCAGAGTAAGGTATTTTAGAGTGAATTGTGAATAGGTTGGCTCAATTCTGTTGGCGGATTGTGGCCCGCCTCACGCGGAAGACGGCGCCGGGCGATG
>MDSW01105200.1_pt1 | contig 37571 bp, 53 predicted proteins | sample 811171 | NCBI WGS metagenome assembly MDSW01 (sample SAMN05326641, study PRJNA326480) | marine metagenome | isolation source: seawater | place: Atlantic Ocean: North West | collected 2012 | reverse complement strand
CATAAAGTTTAGAACTGTTGGTGGATTCCACGAGAAATACAAGAAAAGATATGGTAATGACCATTATGGTATGTTGCATTTGCAAGATGTACCTAACTTTACCTATATACTTATACACGCAGGTAATACAGATGAACACACATCAGGTTGCTTAATTGTAGGGGAAAGTCAGCAAGATTTAGATATAAGCAAAGATGGATTTATAGGTCATAGTGGCGTAGCATACAAAAAGCTATATAAAAAAGTGGCAAAAGAATTATTGTTAGGAAAAACTGTAACAATAGAGTACACAACAATAACTAAGTTATTAGAGAAACCATTGTCTAATGCTTCTACTGATGATGTAGTTTTAACAAGAACTGTAATGGACAAGATGAAAGAATTACAAGAGGATATTGCAGAAGTAAATGGTGGTGTGATACAGACACAAGCTATGTTAAGAGGGAGGATAATAAGATAATGTTTGGATTTATAAGAGCAAAAAGAGCAAGAAACCAAGATGGTACATTCAAGAAGGATGTAAGGTGGACACCTTGGTCCGAATCATGGGAGTATAAAATGAGCGAAGAACTCAAAGATATGCTTGAGCGTGTGATATGGACATTCGTGGAAGCCTTTATTGGAGCATTAACAGTTGCTCCATTAGTGGGAATTGAAGCGGAAACAGTTCAATTAGCTGCCCTCTCAGGAGGTGCTGCTGCACTCGCTGTTGTGAAAACTTATGCCAAAAAACAAATTGGTGGCGGTTCGCAACAATCAGTAAGTAAGTAATACAAATAGCAAAGCCGAGGGTGTTATCCTTTCTACCTCGGCTCTTGCTACCTTTTAATTAAATGTCAGATGTATCCTCAGAACCATACATGGCATCATCTGCACATTCTCTACAAAGACCATATTGCTTTCTATCAGCAGTTGTTAATTTTGCTACTGCAATACTTCCGCAAATCTCACATGGTTTTAAACCTAAAATGGTGCTTCCCCTTCCTCAATATCATTAAGTGAACGTGCCTTTGGTGGTGTTATACCTTTTTCCTCCAATGCAACTGTAGTCAAATTATCGTATGCTTCTTTAAATCCTGGTGGTAAAAACTTAGCGTCTTTGTACCATGACTTAGAATATGTCATACTTCCTTTTTGTTCACCGTTCAAACACTTACCACCTGCAGTACATCTAAAATCTGCAGCACGTGGATTCTTCTTATCTTCAGGCATGTATATCTTTACTGGTGAATAACATGGCTTTGGACAAAATAATACGTTTGAATCAGAGCTTGTCGTAGTTGTGTTGGAAGGAGCTGTTGACTCTTCAACTACGACTTCGCTCTGCTGTTCAGTGACTGTGGTGTTACCCTGCGGTGTAGTTGTATCAAATTCTTCCTCTGTTACATCTCCTGACCACAACTCAACACCTAGCCCAAATCTCATGCATGCTCTTTTAAATGCGTCTGATTCAGCGTCTTTCAACAAAGACCCATCGTTTATGTTTTTGTTATCTAACTTAAATGTGTCAACATCTCCTATACCATCGTATGAATCTGTTCCTAGTTTTATAGTGCCTTTTGCACCAACGATTCTTTTCTCACCATTGTGTGTTCCATAGATTGGTTCACAAGTCCAGGAGTATGGTATACCACTATCACGTAATCTTTCAACGTAACGACTGTGGGTAACATATTTTCCGAACTTTCCTTTGGGTGCATTTTTTACAAGCTCCTTTGGAAATGGTTTAAGTAATTTCTTTAGACTGTCCTCATAAGACATATATCTCCTTCCTCTATTACTTAGAGTCTAATATCCTAATATTTGTATGTGTGAGTATTTATGAAAAGTTATTTATAAGATTCACACCTGTCTTGACAGGTACAGATTTATATTCGCCATTTATCTCCACTATGAAGTGCGGTAAACTACCTACACCTGCATACTCTATAGCGACTAACTTTGCCTCATTTTCTACTTCTAGTTTTGGCATATTTCTCCTACTCCATTTTACACCAAATTGCAAGTATTAGTACCCTTTAAATCACAAATTCACAAACAGAGATATTTGTCTTTTAATTACTGTATAATGATGTCAACAGAGCAAAGGAGGTATTATGCCTAAAGTGCCTGAAGAATGGGGTAATAACTTTTACAAGTCAGGGTGGCAACCAGGACTAGAAGTAAATGAACAAACAGGTATAGGTGAAATCACACACGTTGGAACAGACCCAAACTACAGAAATAAGTTTGATTCCATATTATTAGAATGGGGATTCGACCCTAAGCATTACGAGATAGAGGGTTCAGTAAGAGCATCTTCGTGGAATGTACAGTTAAAAGGTGGCAGAACAGAAACGTTCTACGCTTTCAAAGGAATAGTAAAGAAAAAAAGACCAGGACACGACAAATATTTTAATGCGTTATTTAAACAAGCAGGTCGTAAACCACCACTCAAACTGCGCACACACGGTGGTGATACCGCATTTTTATTTTTCATGGCAGATTGGCAACTTGGAAAAAAAGATTACGGAGTAGAGAATACAATCAAGAGGTATGACATAGCTTTACAAGATGCTGTAAACAGAATTAAAGAACTGCGTAAGATAGGTGTTCAGATAGATGAAATATACATGATAGGTTTGGGTGACCTCACTGAGAACTGTTATGGATTTTATGACAGTCAACCTTATAATATTGAACTCACATTGATAGAACAGTATGCGTTGGCTAGGTCAATGATGATGAAAACAGTAGATACCTTTTTACCACACGCAGATAAGTTAGTGTTGGCAGGTGCGCCAGGGAATCATGGGGAAGCTGCACGTTCGCAAAAGGGTCAAGTGGTTACAAATAGATTAGATAATACAGACACCATGCATTTGCAGATATGTGGTGAGATTATGAAAGCTAATCCTGAAAGATACAAAAAAGTATCTGTAGAAGTTCCTGATAGTTTTCATCAGGTGATGGATATAAAAGGTATTACATGCGGATGGACACATGGTCACATGACATCAGGAGGTGGAAGCAATCCTGAAACTAAAATTGAGAATTGGTGGAAGGGTCAGATGTATGGGTTTCTGCCTGCGGGTCAATGTCAGATTCTTATTACAGGTCACTACCATCATTTTAGAAGTAAACAACAAGGTGATAGAACTTGGTTTCAGTCTCCTAGCTTGGATAAATCTATAGACTTTACAGCTAGAAGTGGTCTATGGTCTCACCCAGGTGTGCTTACTTTTACTGTGAATCAAAAGGGTTGGGATAATTTAAAGATATTATAGTGGCACTGGTTCTCCCATGAGAGAGTCAAGCATTTTCTTGAGTTCGTAATACTTAATCATTTCACCGTAAATGATTTCTGTTTTACCTCCGTAATGTTTAAATATTGGGTCATAAAATCTGTTGTTTTCTTTATCGTTTTTTCTAGGTGAGATAGCCATGCTTTCTGCATCTATGTAAAATTCTCGTTCTGCAAGTCTTGCATCGTGCTTCGTAGGAAAATTGTAAAGTAATTTAAAAGCGAATCCATTACGCTCTAAGTATCTTACACGTTGACTCGGCTTGTGAGTAATACCTACCTTGTAAATGTTCAACTCATTGTGATACATACAGTACAAGTAACCGTCTTTTTCTTTGTAGTTGTCACGATTAATTGTTTTGTGATATTTGTACTTGAGATTGTACCTAGCAGTTTTGCAGTCGTAAGCTAAGCAGATTGTTTGATTTGGTTTCTTTGTTACAAATTGTGTCTTACAAATAATACACTCTTTCTTGTACGGACCTTTTAATTTTTTATGTTTTTCGTAAGACGCTTTTGCCCTACAGTAATCTGTGCAGTACATAGCACGAGGGTCTGCACTACGAAATGTATTTGTTTTACAATATTTACATTTGATTTCTCTGTAAACTTTTGCAACCCTTCGACTTTCTTTCAAACACTTGTCGCTACAATAAGTATTTTTTCTTGATATTTCTGTATTACAAATTGCACAATATTTTTGGTGTATATATTTCCTACCTCTTTCTATTAAGTTACAATCAGGTGTACAGTACTGATGATTCGCTTTATTTGGTATGTAGTAATTTTTGCATCTGTAAAATGCTTTGCATTTAATTTCTAGTCTGTGATGTGCTGCGTACAATATTGGTCTAATGTTTTTAAGTTCTTCTATACTTTTACCGTAATCACGGTAATTTGCTTTGCATTTCCAATTATCTCTGCAACATTTAGGTGGTGGTTTTCCTGTAGGCAAAATCTCTATTTTTTTGTTACACCAATGACATCTTGGTTCAAGTACAGGTGTAGGTACTTCTTTGTTTCTTTTTTTGTAGTAACTTATACGCTTATTTTTTAAGGCAACTATTCTTCTGTTTTCTTTACTACACTCATCACTACAAGTTTTTACACCATTAGCTTTGACAATAAATTCTTTGAAACAGATAATACAATCTTTTTTTGAACCGTGTCTAATTACTTCTTTGTTCATGCTCCTCCTTTCAGACATGGGGAACGGAGGTGCAGTGTTCCCCACATCATACCTAGTGGTTTGCTAGGAATTTAATTCTTATGAATCTCTAACCAACTTAAATCGCCACCCGTAAACTGTTCAACAAACCACTCTAATATTTTGTATTCATCATTAGTCATGTTGTAATAACTAATCAATACAGGAGATGACCACCAAGCATATTTAAACTTTATGTTTGTGACTTCTTGATTATCTACATCAAACTGAATCCAATACGAAGGTCCGCCTCCTGCAAGTTGCAGTTCATAAGTTTCTATTTTCCTGATAGAGTAGACACGATTATCTAGCTCCTCATACAAGTCCTCATCTTGCTCTCGGTTTTGCATATCTGCAAAGTCCTGAAGCAGAGACTCAAACGTCTTACGTGCTTCTTCTTTTACGTCCATTATTCCTCCTCCATAATGAAATTACAATATAAACACTCTTTTGTACTTTTAAGATATTGATTGTTGTTATCGTAATAAACATATTCAATCAACATTTCTTCACAATCAGAACATTTAATAATTGTTTTCATTATTCCTCCTCTAGTATTTTCTTTATTGCATCTTCAACATCTTGTTCGAGTTGAACATTGTCTAGCTCTATCGAATCTATGTTGTCGAACTCTTTGGCTTCGGGTACATCATCAAGTGATAAGTACACGTTCATTGGTATGTCAATGCAGAAGTCCTCCTCTGCAACCATGTGTGTCACACCTGTTACCCTGTCTTTCAACATAGCAATCCAATACGTACGCATGTACGCAGCAATCGGCTTGTTAGCTCGATAAAACTTTGGTATCGCCATGCTCATCACAATAGGTACTTCATCTGATATGGAATACCAACGCATGTTTCTTTCTAGTTTGTCAAGCTCTGAGTGTGGTAACTCGTGCAGAAACCAAGCAGGGTGAACGTTCTTGTCATACTTCATAACAAGTGACGTATCGTTCAACGCCTGGAGTTGTGCAAGGGTAACAGCAATATATCTCGGCTTGTATATATCTATGGCTTGTGTCATAGCTCCTCCTCTAAATCATCCCAACCGTAATCTTCATCAAACATTATTCTTCCTCATCTAATCCAACAACATCAACAAGAGGTACTTTACCTACAACTCTGCCTTTGTCGTCATACCAATATTCGTACATCCAACGACCTTTCTTTTTACTTTTAGCTTTGCTTCTCTGTTGTCTATTCATCAGTCGTAGTACAAATATTCAGGGTGTTGTTGTTGAAACGTACCACCTAGTTCTGCTTTGTGTGTATCGAACTGTATGTTCGGGTGGTTTTCTTCTAGTTCCTCTAGCTCACCCAAGTTCTCTGTGACTGACCAACCACACTCTACCAAACGTATTTGGTGCATGTTTTTACCACCGTTTGACGTGAACTCATTGATGAGTTCGTATGCTTCGTCTGAGTTGTTAGCCTCGACAAAGACTTCGTTTCTCTGCTCATACTCTAATTTGAATAAAGCCATTACGTACTCCTATCTACTATTAGTTTTAATTTGTTAATTAGTTCTTCTTTATCTGACTCTTGTGCATCAAGCCAATCTATTTCTTCGGCTATGCAGTCAAACAGATTTCTACTTATGGTTTCACCACGTGTATAGTTGAAACCAATTTGCACGTTCATTACTCCTCCTCTAAACAACTTCTGATATCTTTATCATCTAAGTCGTGTATGTATTCTATTGCTTGTTCCATATCCATAGCTGAAAATGATACAAACATTGTATATATTTTTGGTTTAGCCATTACTCCTCCTCCCATACGGAATCTTGATAATCAAATGGTGGCTCTGTTATCTCATGTAACTGCATTGACTTGACAAGACAATCTGTTGAACAGAAAAATCCTAAGTCATATTCAATCTCACAGTAACCTGTGTCAACATCTTCGTTGACAAACATGTACACCATATCGTCTCTGTTACGGATACTGTTGTTACATTGGTGACAATCCTCCATGTGAAACCCTGCATTATGCAAACGCAGAGAGTATCCCCATGTGTACCTGATAACAGTATCGACACTAACTTTTGAAAACATCGCAATCCTCTGTGAGTGTTTCATAAATCCAATCAGGTTTCATTGTCATTGATGGTTTATCAAAACTAAGTTTTCTTACTTTTGGCTCATCAAACACAAGATTCATGTCACCAAACTCCACTAGATTTCTCATCTCAAAGTCACGTACTGTATCTACTACTTCGGCATTAGTTCCGTCTGTGTCGAAGTAGACTTCCATTTTTACTCTGTACATTGTTTCACCAACTTGTCTGTTTTGAAATGTACATTTATCTCATCTAACAGTTCAGACATGCGTGTAACAAATCCTGCGAACTCAACTGTATCTGTAAAGACAATGTTGATGAGGTCGCCTCTTGTCGCACTTATGTTCAGAAATACTTCATCTGATAAGTCTTTCATGGTTTCGGGTGATGTCCATGAACTACGATACTTGTCGTAGTCAGCTTGTATAAACATATTTATCCTTTCTCTGACGTGTAACATTACGCCAACTTCCTACTTTCTTGAATAGTTCCCAACACATCTCGCATTTGCCGTCACCAATGAAGTAACCCCACAGGGTATCATTGAACAAGCAAATCTCACACTTATATGATTTCGAGTTCATTGAGTCTTTCCTTGATTGCTTTGAGCAATGCTCTGTTTCTTGTACCTCTGCCCATAACACTATCAGCGATAGTGGTATCAGCTTCGATAAAGAGAGCAAAGTCTCGGTAGATACGGTGAGCTAATTCTAAATTACCTGCACCGTGTATTTCTCTGAGTTTGTTACCCATGTTCACCTCCTCGTATATAGATAACTTGATAGACACAGGTCACAGAAAGGAACTGTCGAACGTTACGTACATACCCCATGTCTATCAAGCTACCTACTTACTACTGGCTTACACACTTAAGTCTTAGCAGTTTACGTAGTTCGTAAGTAGCTTCTGATGATGTCATTAAACAACTCAGTCTTGTAGATATTTACTTTTCTTTATTGTTTAATACATTGCTATCATAGATAGCTCGTAGCACACGTACAGGGAAATAACTTAAGTGGAAAGTACACCACGTTATTTTTACTAAACAAACCCTATGTGCTACAAGCTACCTACTTTCATAAGTAGCTAGACCTTTTGATACCTGTCTAGGTATGACACACTTCTGTCAAGCAACCGATATGAGTTATAGACTTCGGTTAGTCTTGCTACCTACAGCCCAAGCACGAAAGCGATTAAGCACTTGGGCTATGGTACTGAACTATTGCTAGTACAGTGTAGATAGCTTGTAACACACAAGGAACGAGGTCTGCAATTAGTTGTTTCGTTCTTATCCAGTTATGAACTGGCTACCTTTCTTATGTGCTACAAGCTACCTACGTTCAGTCGTTAGTCACAGGGCATTTGGAACTAACTCTTACTTGTAGATAGCTAATTGCTTTGGCTATCAGCTTATCAGTTGCTTCTCACGTACTGAAGCAATCAAAAACTTCTCCACATTACGATACCTTCTGTACCTGCATGTGTCTTTACATGTTCCCAATGCCAATCCATTGAGTAATCTCCTACTATTGCTTCTTCATCTAGGTATGGTACGAGCTTGTCATCAATACCCCATACCTCTACGAAGTCATTGAAAATCGTGTAGCTGTATTCATCTTCACTAACGAAATGAACACAAGCCATGAAGTCATCAAAGTAATCTTTATTTTTGTCACGTATACTGTAGTGTTCTAAGAACACATCAAGGATAGCTTGACACTCGTCCTCGTCATAGCTCCCTCCTTGTGCTACTACCACATCTTTGACTGTGTGTTTACTCATTAGAAATCCTCCCATAGTGTCTCTGATTGTTCATTATATTTCCAATTCTCGTTTATCCATGGGGAGTCTAGCTTGTAGAGTTTACCGTGTTGGTCTTGCACAACCACGTCCCATATCTCGTATTCTAATTTTTCTTTATCCACTATCTTTCCTTTCCTAAGTAATACGCAATGGGATTGTAATTTTCCCTTACTTCATCACTTACACCTCTCACCTCGTATAGAGTATCGCTTTCACGATTAGGTTTTTTCCAACTAGGTAGTTTGTATAAATAAAAATACTTGTACCCGTATTTGTTCTGTATTTCTTTTAATGTTAATTCTTGCATTAACACACCTCTCGTATCTCTGTTATTTCTTCTTCTTCAATATCTATCCCGAACTCGTCCTTGAACGAATCCATTAACTTTTGGATATATTGTTCTTTGTTCTCTGCCTCTATGTTGTTACCTGCAAAGGCAAGAGTAACTACTGCTGTATATTCTTTCATACACACACCTCACAATCTTGTAATCCACTAGGTATCGCCATACCACATGGGCAATAACTCGCAAAGAGTTCTGCATGTGAAGGGCAACAACCTTTCTCAATATTATGGTCGAAGCCTTTCACGTATTGATGGCTACCATTTCTAACATAGTTAGATACATCATCTTGCAATAAAGCTCTACGTTTTTCTAACTCTTGTACGTTACGAGTTTCTTTGCAATCTCTACACATACCGTATCGACTAAGGTGTTTACCACATAGCGAACAGCATGGTACTTCTTTTGCATCTATGTCTACGTGTTCTATTCTCATACCTGATAGGTTTGGAATATCTGTACGAGTAATTGTTTTACTTGCACGTATAGTTCTGCTATCCGATTGTATGAAGTCCACATCTACGGCAACTTTCATACGAGGGATAGTACTTGTACGTTTTGGTTTACTCATGACTTATCCTTTCTCTTGTACGTTATTCACATCTGCAAAGCCAAAGCAAATGTTTCCAACAACATTAATCAGCTAGCTTCACGTATTGAATTGCTATATTAAAATATTTATTTATAAATATTTTATGGTTATTGGTTTTATGGTTTGGTTTCAACAGTGAGTGTGGTAACCGTGTGCGTGTGTGTGTAAGAAATGATGTGGTCGTGTGGTTATTCAACAGTGATTGTGGTACTCGTGTGGGGATTATGAGGCTTAAAAAAAATACCTAGTGAGCCGAAACCCACTAGGTAAATTATTAGATACCGTATACAAGTTCTGTATAGTAAGCATCTACGCAATAGGTACAGTCTGCAACGTTTGTAAAGTCACTGCAGTATGTACAGTCATACTGCTCGATTACTTCTTGAGAAGTTCGTCCAATGCAGTCTTGTTGATTACTTGGAGTTGTTTCTTTGTAATCGAGCTTGACACTTTTCCCGTGTCGGATACCTTGATTGTAGCGACACCTTGCAGGAGCATGTTCTTGATTTTGTCGGGAGTACTTGAATTGTAGCAAGTTTCCCAATCCACTAAGTCGTGGAACTTACCATCAAGAACATACGATACATTGTATCGTCTTTTGAAATTGTCCTTTTCTAGTTGTCGTCTACGTGTAACTAACATCCCGTCTTGGAATTTAGTTGTTGTACCTACTTGGTGAGGTGAATACTCTACACCAGGTATTAGTTTGTTACTAGGCATTTTGCTAGTCCTTTCTGTTATGTATGTACGTTCTATACATACTTCGTACTCTGTTAGAAGTATGTATTCTTTTTAAGTTTAACTACATATAGAAATTATCTACTGAATAGTGCTTTACTCTCTCGTTTCGGGAAGAGCGATTAGGCTCGACTAATCGGCACGACTGAAGGATAATTTATATCTACGAATTATTGAGAGTCGGTAGATATATTCTTTATATATCTATTAGTACGAATATAAATTAAGAAGGAGCTAGCGAACTAGGAGAGCGTATGACTGAGTAATTTGGTATGAGTACTTAAGACTTGATGTAATGAGTAGTGTAGTTGTGGGGATAGTGTGTGATGTAAATAGACGGGGGGATGTTTTTAGAAAGAGAAATATAGTCTATTACGTATATGTGTGGTACAGCTCATACGTATGCATATCAGTACTAGTTAGTTATATATATAGGTATACGGTGATGTTACACAGTCACGCCTGCGCACGTGGCGTTTAATGTAGGTACGGGGTGTATATGTACTGTAAGCCCCAGTAATATTAATGGTAATTCTTGGTAAAACTTAGGGCTAGTTACAGGTTTCTTATGGGATTACGTACTAATTAGGGGTAATTAATACACTGTTGAGACATACTAGCCCTGCTAGTAGCTTAACAGGTATTGGCAGTAATTGGTAGTATATTTGTTAATATTTATTGTTTGTTCTAATGGAGTGTTGTTCAGTGTTCTTGTGAGCGTGCGGGCATATATGCTTAGTATAAAAAAAGCTCTAAAATGCTTTTACAATATCTTTCAGTGGTCCTTGGGTACTGCTTTTTGAGGTAATCCCTATCCTAACTATTTAGTTAGTAAGCAGCTTTCGTACGCCCGATATCCGCTTTACCTGTAACCACATCTCAACATTGTGTTTGTTGATTTTATAATAACATACTTTAAATATAAAGTTGGTTATTATTAATTACATTATGGGAACTATACACGAATTTAAAGACGATTACAACATTGGTTTACTAGGTGAAAACTTAATAAGAGATTATTACAACTCCAGGCGTACATCAGAAGGTAAAGATATATATATAGTACGACCTGCACAACAGTGGGAACAAGAACAAGGTGCAGATTTTTTTGTAGTTAACAATGAGTTGGGTACAAAATACTTTGAGGTCAAAACAGATACTCAGAGTAAAGATACAGGGAATGTAGCACTAGAAATACAAATAGTGTATGGGGATACAAAAAGTATTGGATGTGCGTTAAAAACATTCCCTGATTATCTTTTTTATTGGATATACCCAACAACAGAAGTATTATATTGGAATCCTAAAGAATTAAATCCATACATTGTTGACTGGCTACTTGATAGTCCAAAGATAGTGGAAACAAAAAATAAAAATTTTTTTTCACGCTCAATGCTCGTAAGCGTGCAAAAGCTCAAGCAAACTGGCGTAGTTCGCACGTTAGACGTACCATTAGCGATAGTAGAAAAAAACAAGTAACTCGTTTACACTCAGCTAATGAAGAAGATAACTCACTGTAAGTTGTGCAATAAGTTATTCCAAATGAGAGGTGGTTATCGATACTGTGCTAATGTAGGTTGTACAGAGTACAATAAACGATTTGGAGGTAAAGTTGTACGGCAAAAAAAAGAAGAAGAAGAAGAGTAAATCTAAAAAAGTTAGATACTAATTCTTTATAAAAGAGTGGAGGTACTTAGTGGCTAAAATAAAAAATAAACGTAATATATTTACTACACCACAAGATTTGAAGGAATGGTCAATGGACCTTGCCGAAGCATGTGGTAGTATATTAATTAATAAAAAACCAAATATCAGCAAGATTGATACACTGGTAGAAAAGTTTGTAAATGATTACAACATGAACATGGAGAGTTTAAATGCCACCAAAGAAGAAGAGTAGTTCAAGGAAAAAACCTGCTAGAAAACCTATTAACGCCAAAACTAAAGCAACGCTTCAAAAGAAAGCTAAGAACTCTAAATATACGTACGGTCAGTTGGCGGCTGTATACAGGCGTGGACAGGGTGCTTATCTTTCTTCGGGAAGTAAATCAGCTTCTATGGCAGCTTGGGCTATGGGTAGAGTTAACTCTTTTATTAGGGGTGGTCATTCTCAAGATAATGATTTAAAACGTAAAGGAAAGTCTCGTGCCAAAAAAAAGAAGTAGACGTAAAGTTAAATATGAAAAAGGAGTACCTGCTAAATACCTTAAGAATAAAAAAAATTCAAAGGCTTCTGTTGCTCGTGAAATTAAAGCAACTGCAAAGGCGTATAAAGCAGGTAAGAAAATAAATTTAAAAGCTGTACAGAAATCAAGAGCTGTACGAAAGAAGAAAAAAAGATGACAATAAACGATAAAGGACAATTATCTAGCAAACTACCTAAAGCATATCAACTTGCTCCTAATGGTAATCAACAATGTAGTAACTGTTCTTTCTTTGAAGAGACAGGCAACTGTTCATTGTGGAATGCAATCGTACAACCTTTTGCCTGGTGTAAAAAATGGAAAGGTGGAGTTAATGTCACACGCTAATAGAAAAAAAGCATTACTAAAAAAGCATGGACTTAAAGGTGTTAACAAACCAAAACGTACACCAAAGCATCCTACTAAATCACACGTTGTTTTAGCACAAGAAGGACATAAATTAAAACTAATTAGATATGGTCAACAAGGTGTAAAGGGTGCAGGTAAAAATCCTAAAACTGCAAAAGAAAAAGCCAGGCGTAAATCTTTTAAAGCAAGACACGCAAAAAATATTAAAAAAGGAAAGATGTCTGCTGCATATTGGGCAAATAAAACTAAATGGTAGATATAGAAAAAAATTTAATTTGCCAACATCCTAAATGTAAAACAATATTAAAAGGTAGACAAAGAAGATATTGTTCCGATAAACACAAACGTTATGTTCAAAATCAAAGAGCATTAACAGGTGACAAAACAATAGGAATACCTAAGAAACAAAAGAAAAATGCTACATCTCGTAAGGGTGAGTTCTATGACCAGTTTTTAGAAGATGGGTATGCATTAGAAATGTTAAAAGGAGAGATGAGTGCTAGAGAAGTAGCAGACTTATATCAAATATCTCCTGCACAAGTGTCAAGAATGTATGCAGCATTTATAGAGGATAAAGAACTAGAAACACAAAGAGAAGATTGGACTGTACCAAAAGATGCAATAAAATCTTTAGAAAATTTTAAAAAGTTTAGAGATAGATATTTTAAAACAGAAACAGGTAAAAAATATGAGACCCCTGATTTCCAAGCAAAATGGGTAAAATCTATTGCAAGAAATATAGATGATGGTGGAAACTTAATGATACTTAGTCCACCTCGTCATGGTAAAACAGAACTTCTTATACACTTTGCTATTTGGCAAATATGTAAAAATCCTAACGTAAGAATTATGTGGGTTGGGGGTAATGAAGATATTGCTAAAAATGCTGTAGGTTCTGTCTTAGACCATTTAGATTCAAACGATAAACTTATAGAAGAATTTTGTGGACCAGGTGCATCATTTAGACCAAAGAGTAGGTCAGGTAAGAACTGGTCACAAACTGCATTTTCAGTAGCTACAAGAAATGTTACAGGTATAAAGTCTCCTACTATGGTTGCTGTAGGTAAAGGCGGAAAGATTCTATCTCGTGACTGCGACCTGATTATAGCAGATGACATAGAAGATTTTGGTTCAACAGCACAACCATCAGGTAGAGCAGCAACTAAAAGATGGTGGACAACAACATTATCATCACGTGTAGAGGCACATACTTCTGTAGTAGTTATTGGCTCAAGACAGCACTCAGATGATTTATATAACTCATTATTAGAAAACAATGCTTGGGAAACTATTGTCGAACAGGCTCATTCAGATGATTGTGAAATACCTGAAACAGATTTTGATGAACACAAAGATTGTATGTTATGGGAAGGTAAAAGAGATTACAAATGGTTAAATACACAAAAAGAATCATCTGCTACAACAGGTGGTGTTCATGTATTTGAAATGGTATATCTTAATAGAGCAAACCCTAAAGGTGCATCTATATTTAGTCCTGAAGCAATAACAAAATGTTATGACGAAACATTAGATATAGGTGATGTAACAGAATCTGCATATTTAGTTGCAGGTCTTGACCCTGCTGCAACAGGATACCAGGCAGCATTTTTGTGGGCAATTTATGACGACTCACCACTTAGATTGCAAATGATAGATTTAGAAAACAATAAAGGCGGAGGTATAAAAGAAGCATTACGTGTAATGAAAGAGTGGGAACAAATGTATGGATGTTATCACTGGGTTATAGAAGAAAATGCTTTTCAACGTGCAATTAGACAAGATAGAGAACTAAAAGAATATTGTGCAACTGCAGGAATCATACATGAAGGTCATCAAACACAATCAAAAAACAAATGGGATTCCAAGTATGGAGTTACAGCTATGACATCATTGTTTACAGAAAAAAATATAATACTTCCTTACAAATCAACAGAAGCAAAAGTTAAATCAGATATGTATAAAAAACAATTATCTTTCTTTGCAAGCAAAGGTAGAGGTTACAAATCAGACATAGTAATGGCTAGTTGGTTTCCTATGAAAGTTATTAGAAGGTTACAAAATGCAAGATTTGATGATATGATGGTAGAATATAGACCATCGTTTAGTGGATTAGATATGGCATCATGGAATGATGCTCCTTGGAGTTAGATGTTAGTAGAAGATATAGTCAGCAGAGCAGTTTTTCTTAGAAACATGCATGATAATGCTTTATTAGATAGAGCAAGATTTAGAGCAATTATGAATGGTGGTGCTGATGGAATAAGGGCATTACTCGGAAATCAATTAGATATGATGGACGAATCATTACTACCTGCACCTAACTTACTTATGTCAGGTTTAGATAGACTTGCACAAAAATTAGGACGTGTACCTAATCTTAGAGTAGATTTAACAAACCCAAGAGATTCTGAAAGGTCAAAAAGAAAAAAAGAAAAACTTGAAAGAATAATAACTTCATTTGACCAAATGCAAAATCTTAAGGGTCAGTTACCACAAGTAGCAAGATGGTTACCAGGTTATGGTTTTGCTGTATGGATAATTACGACAAAACAAGACTCAGAAGGTAATTCATATCCTGTAGCAGAACTAAGAGACCCTTACGATTGTTTTCCTGGATATTATGGTGCAGACCAAACTCCTGATGAATTAGTAACAATTAGAAGAGTTCCTGTTGGTGAACTTATAGAATTGTATCCTGAATTAAGGTCTTACTTTAATAACTCAGAAAAGAAAAAGAAATCTGCAGGTGTCAATGTCAGTTCAATATATAACAAAACTGGAGTAGAAAACGGTTCATGGGAAAACTCTGACGATAATGGAGATAACATTATTGAATACATGAACATAGAGGGAACATATATTGTTCATCCTGCTTCAGGTAAAATTGTAGATTTTGTACCTAACCCACTAAAGTCAGGTCCTGCTTTTGTTGTAGCTAAAAGATTTAGCTTTGACCAAATGCAAGGACAGTTTGACCAAACAATAGGTTTAATGTCATCTATGGCAAAAATAAATATTATGTCAGTTATTGCTATGGAAGATGCAGTTTTTACAGAAACTAACGTAGTAGGTGAAATAGAATCAGGTCAATACCGTAAAGGTAGATTTGCTGTAAACTATTTAACTCCTGGGTCACAAGTAGTAAAACCTGTAAACAATTTACCGTATCAATTATTTGAACAAGTAGGAAGAATTGAAAGACATCTTAGAGTAGTAGCAGGGTATCCTGTTCAAGATGATGCAATATCTCCTAATTCTTTTGTAACAGGTAGAGGTTTAGAAGAACTTCAAAGTGGTGTATCTCTTATGGTTAGAGAGTACCAACAAATATTATCGAAAGCATTAGAAGATGTTGACTATAAGAGATTAGAGTTAGACGAAATATTATTTGCAGAAAAAAGAAAACCATTATCAGGATACATAAAAGGTGCAGCATTTTCAGAAAACTATACTCCTGGCACTGACATAAATAAAAATTATAAAACTACAAGAGTTTATGGAACTATGGCAGGTTTTGATGAGCCACAAAAAATTATTACAGGGTTGCAATTACTTCAAGCAGGTATTATCGATAGACAAACTATGCAAGAAGAAATGGATGGTTTACAAGACCTTACAAAGATTAACGATAGGATTACAAAAGAACGTGCAGAGCGTGTTTTGTTTGAATCATTACTAGCTAGGTCACAACAAGGCGATATGCAAGCTATGTCAGCTATTACAGAAATATATAGAAACCCTAATAAGATAGATGATATATTAGAAGAGTTCTTCTCTGAACAAGTAGAACAACAACAAGAACAACAGTTAGCAGCAGCCGCAGCACAACAACCAGGAGCTGCTCCAGGACAAGGACCTACATCAGTACAAGATATATTTGCACAGATTGCTGCAGGTCAATAATGGAAGAAAGTAATAAAGATTACGCAGGTAATCCTAACTGGGCAGGTGATGATTGATGCAAGAATATTTTAACGAAAAATTTTTAGATATGATACTTGAAGAGTATCCTGAATTTCAAAGTCAACCATTCAGTGAAGAGTACCAAGATGGACTTTTATTTAATGCAGTTACTATAGCTCAGTTTCCTGGATTAAGAATTGATTTGTTAATTATAAGAGGTGAAAATGACACGAGGTAAAGATAAATTAAATTACAGTCCAGGTAAAGATAAAATAAATCCATCTGATTTAGTTGGTGGTGGACAAGATTTAGAAAGAGCAAGAAACGCAGAATTAGTTAGAAGTTTTGAACAATACAAAGAACCTGATGTTGGGGAATTAGTACAAGAAGTTGAGCCAGTAGATACAGTTAGAGCAACAGGCGCAGGTATAACTCCATTGAAAGCAGAGACACAAAGAAAAAATATATCAGCTATCGAGGACTCAATTACATCCCAAACACAAGTTCCTGTAGATAAGTTAGCAGTATTGAGGACATTGTATAATGTATATCCTGACGTAGATATATTAGCCTTGATGGAAAGTGAGATGAAAAAGCAACAAAAAACTTACGGAGTAAATTAACATGGTAAGATTTTCACAGTATTGGGTAGACCCTGATGCAGAGTTGCAATTACTCTTTGACCAAGAAAGAGAAATAAAAGAAACAGAAATTGTTAAAAATCAGATAACAAGGTCTCAAGGATTTCATACATCACAGTTAGCAAGTGAATTAGGTAATGTAATGCCTAGTGGTGCGATTATAGCTTCAGGATTATCTGAACTGGCAATACAAGCACCTGAGATAAAACAAGTAGTAGATTCATATTTAGAACAACAAGCATCTTTATCTAAAAAAATTAGAGATGCAGGAAGAAGTTTTGTAAGAACAGCTTTTGTTGCTGCAGATTCATTAGCAGAGGCTGTTATTAAAAGACCTTTTCAAGCTGCTGCAGCTACACATGTTCAAAGAGGTGACAATCCTATTCTTGCTTTAGGAGGACCATTACTAGGTTTTCTTACAGACCCATTTACAAGAGATGAGGGTGAAGAATCTTTTTACAAAAAATATAGAGAGAACAAAGAGCAACTAGGTAAAACAGTATTTGGCAGAGCAATAGAAGAGTTAGTAGCAGGAAACAATGTTAACTTAGGTGCAGGTTTCTTTGGAAATAGTGATGTTGCAGAAAACATGGATATATTTAGAGCTATTGTAGATTCTACTGACGATGAACAAGTTATATCACAAGCAAGAAATATTATTGAAGAACAATTAGGTAAACCAATAACTATAGAAGAAAGACAAGATGTAAATAGTTTATTAGCACAAGATGGATATATATTATCTCCAGGTACAGTAGTCGCTGCAAATGTATTTGAACCAGGAACAAAAGGTTTTAACATTATGTCAGGAACAATCGACTTTGGTGTTACTGCAGGATTAGACCCACTTAACTTTGTTGGTGCAGGTATTGGAAAAATAGGCAAAGCAAAGAAAGCATTTAAAACAGGTGAATCATTACAAGGTGTAGGAATTATAGATAAAGCTATAAGAAAATCAGTTCATCAACCTACTGCAGATGATTATTTCTTAAGAGGACCAGGTAGACAAATTGCTGAATTAATGGGTAAAGAAACAAATGTCAAGAACATACAAAAAATATTTGGAAAAAATAGAGATGCTATACCACATGAATTGTATAGAGAATTAGCAGATGCAAATACAGAAGGTGTTATAAATGCACTTAGAAGAGAAATATCAAGAGGAACTATTACTGAAAGATTTGACCCTACATCAGCTATATTCAATGGCAAGTTTTCTACAACATTAGGCAAGATGTTTGACCCTGAGTTTGGAGATTTAGGACTAAAAGCAGTAATTAAAAGACAATGGCAAGGTACACCTATTGTACGTATGATGGGAGATTTGCCTCCAGTAAACCTTAATGTTAAAAATTTAGATGAAGCATACGACCAACTAAATGAATTTATGGATGGTGTAGGTATTGCTGTAGAAAAACAAGATGAACTATTAAGAGGATTTGTAGATATTACATCTGAAGTCAAAGGTAAAGGTGCAAATCCAAACGAAGCTATACCTAGTTACGGAATTGTATCAAAAATATTTAAGTTTTTAAATGATGAAGTATTCCCTGCTACAGATGAAGTATTAGGTGAAGGGTACGTTGGTAGAGCATTTGAAAAGTTTGAAGCAGATACATCTAAGATGAGAGATTACTTTCACGATGAATTAGGTAATCCTGAAGTATTTCTTGGTGCAAAGACAGACATTATTGTAGATGGACAAATACAAATACAACCAACTGCACATTTGTTTGCTGAATATTTTGATGGAAACATATTTTTACCTGGTGGTAGAGATTTAGCAAGAATTGTAGGAAATACAAGAAATGCTATGTGGAGACTTATTGGTGGTAGAAAACTTACAGGTAAAGACCTTACTTTAGAAACATTTGTAAAAGCACAAGCAGATGATGCAAACTTTGTAGCAAAAAATTTATCTAAACTATTTTATGGTGTTGACCCTGATGGTGTCAGAGTTACAGAGGGTGCATTAACACAGATAGCAGATACTTATATGCAAGGCTTGTGGAAACCTTTTATTCTTCTTAGAGCTGCTTGGACATCAAGAGTTGTAGGAGAAGAGCAATTAAGAATGTGGGCAGCAGATATGACAAGCGTATTTAATCACCCAATATCACATATTGCATGGGTATTAGGAACACCATCTGCAGGTAAGTATGTAGGTAAAGTAGAAAATGCTTTAGCAAAAATACCTGGAATTAAACCTAAAGGACTAGAAGATATTTTAGGTAATGAGTTTCTAATGGATGTATCTTTTAAAAATTCTATGGCTAGAGGTAAATCAGTAGCTATTGGTGGACTTGCTCCTAAAAGGTCAAATATATTTGTAGCAGTAGCAAAAGGTAATAAAAAATATTTAGATGGTTATGTATTAGAAAATACACTATTAGCTAATGATGTTCTTGCAAGAGCGCTTGCTCAAACAATAAGTAATGCTAAAGGAACGTATGCAACATTTGATGAGTTAGTAAATGCAGCTTACAGTGGAGATTTAAGACCTTTATTAGAAGATTTTGTAGAATTAGCTGATGATGCATCTTATGCACAAAAAGCAAGAATATTAGAATCAAAAGAAAATGTAAGAGCCTACTTAGAATCTATACAGGCAAGACTGCACAAACAAGCAGGCGGAACTTATGAAAAATATATTGTTGTAGATGGGCAAGAAATAATTTTAAAATCAGGAGAATCAATACCTACAGAGTATGCAGACTTAATACCTAGATTTAGAATTACACAAACAGGAGATAACGAGATACTAAATCTTATTGCAAATGGTAGTGGAGAAGTAGCAGGTAAATTTATATCATTAGAAAACATATCTAAAGAATTTAAAGCAGAATATAACAAAACAAAACAAACATTAGGTGCAAAATTAAAAGAATGGGATAACAGTGATTTACCATTCAACAGACCTGAATATGTAAAAGTATCTAAGGTAGACGTAGACTCAAGTCTTTTAAGTAAATATGATGAAGTAGTATCTTCTATATTTAGAATATTTGGTTCTACACCTACAAACAAACTATCTAGGTCTCCTGCATTTAGACAGTTCTATTATGACAAAATGGAAAAACTTGCACCAAGTCTTACAGAGACTGCATTAAATAATCTAATTAAACAGGCTAAGAAAAATAATTTAGATAAAAAATATATACAAAGACTAGAGTCTTTAGTCTCTGATGTAGATGATGCATTCAAGATTGGTACACGTAGAGCTGATGAAATATCTAAAGGTTTTGCATTAGAAGAAGTTAGAAGATTGCTATATGACTTGAATAAACGTTCACAATTTTCAGATGCTACAAGATTAATATTTCCATTCGCTGAAGTGTATAAAGAAGTATTAGGAACATGGTCAAGACTTATTGCAACAAATCCAGGTAAATTACGTAAAGCAGAACTCTTAGTAAACAAAGCACAAGAAAATGGTTTCTTCACTACAGACCCAGTAACAGGTGAAGAAGTATTTAACTTTGCATTTAATGAGGGATTAAGCGACAGAATTGTAGATGAAGAATCAGGTATTAGAGCAAACCTTGTTGGTTATACTTCAGGTCTTAACTTAATTGGACAAAGTGTACTACCAGGATTTGGACCAGTAATACAGTTACCTGCTTCATATTTACCCGATACAGAGAGATTTGCTTCTCTTAAAAAAATAATATTCCCATTAGGAGAACCTGCAAATGTAGGACCTATTGAAGCTGCATTACCTACTTGGTATAAAAAAGTATTGACACTTGGTGATGATGCAGACCCACAGTATAGAAGATTGTTTGCTAACGTTGCATCAGATATATTGAAAGCAAGAGTGTTATCAGGACAAGCTAAATTTACTACTACACAGGAAAGAAGAGAAGCTGTAAAAGCTGCAGAGAAAACAGCTACATTTGTTACATTGATACAAGCTGCTCTAGCATTTGCTGCTCCTACAGGAGGTACAGTTAGATATTACAAACAAGTACCTGAAGAGTTTTTAACAGACGAAATACAAGAAAAACTTAAATTAGATATTAGAGACTTTCCTGCAGGAGATGATGGTGCAGTAATGTTTGGGTTTTCTGTATTTACAGATTTATATTACGACATGCTTAGAAAAAGCAAAGGTGATTCATACGAAGCAACAAAAGAGTTTATTTCTACATTTGGGTTTGAACCGTTTGCTATGTTACAAAGAAAATCTAAAACAGTTGTAAGAACTCCATACACAGCAGAGGGTTCAGCATATATGGCAGAAAACAAAGATGTATATGAGTTTGCACCTAATACAGCATACTATCACAATCCTGATAATCCATTAGATGAGTTTGATATCGCTTCATATTGGAAAGCATTTTCTGAAGGTGATAGAGTTTCTTTAACTACAGACCAAGTTGCAGCAGAGATAATGAATGCAAAAGGTAGGTTTATATACGAAGGTAATAGAAGAATGTTACTTAATGATGCTAACTACTTTGGTGTATCAGATTATGTCAGGAGACAAATACTAAAAGAAATAGAAATATATTTAATTGAGACATTACCAGGATTTAGAGAAAGTCTTGGTCTAGCAGGAACTATAGATACAGAATCACAAGTTCGTGAACTACAAACATGGAAATTAAATCCTACACTTGCAAGTTCAGATGCAGGTCAGGGATTGTTTAAATACTTAGACGCATACGAAAAAGTATTAGACTGGGGTAAGAGAAATATTAGACCTAATGTTACAATAGGTTCAGGTGATATGTTCGCTCAAAGAGAGTATCTACGTAGATATGTACAAGATGTTTTATTAAGAGAACATCCTGATTTTTACCATTTATGGGTTAATATATTATCAAGACAATTAGATGAAGATATTGCTACAACGCAAAACATTGAGTTAGGATTTTAATGGCAGAAGAAAAAAGCATCGGTACTATATTAGGTGAGCTATATCTTGAATATATAAAAACAACAAACGCTGCTTCTATGAGTAGAGTAGGCGCTCCTAATATTGCAGCTAGACCTATAGGAGATGAACAGACAGCTTTAATAGATTTTTTTAATAGCTTTGAGCCATCTACACCTGAAGAAAGACAAGCAAAAGCTATTGCATTAGAGCAAATTAGAAATAATAATAATCCATTTTTTGGATTAGCTAAAGATTTTAGAGATGACTTTAAGACTGCTGCAGAAATTAAAGCAGAAGAAGAAGATATAATTATAGAAGATGTAGTTGCTCCTGACCCATTAATTGCAGATTTTGTAGAGAGTGAAACTAGAGACGAAAGAATACAGGCAACAGAAGGTAGAAGAACTTTTAAACCTTTATCTGTACAAGAAAAACAATCTCAATATATTGACGAAAAATTAGCAGAGGGTGATTTTTCAGATGAACAATTAAACTTTGTACAGACAATGTTGCCATCAGATTTACCATATATTGGTTTAGGTGGAACAATCACACCAACACAACCTGATAAATTACCTTTGTATGTAGAAGGTATGCAGTATGGATTATTTAACGGTATGTCTGCAGAAGAATTAATTAATGTGCAATTAGCATTAGTAGAAGCAGAGTATTTGTATCCAGGAAGTTTTGATGCAGGAGTTTTAGATTCAAGAACTATTGCAGCTATAAGTAAAGCTATGGAAGTACAAAACCTACAAGGTAGGACTAATCCAACACTTGCATCTTCTGCGTCTGTACAGTTAGCACTTAGTGGAGCAGGTCCAGGAATAGCACAAGATATTAGAAACTTCTTTATATCAGAAGTTAAAAAAGATGAACCTAGTGGTCAAGCAGATTTAGCAATAGAAGAATCTGTTCAACTCTTTCCTGAGTTTGCAGCTATCTATGGAGAAACTGCGGCAGAACAAATATTAGGTAGAAAAATAAGACAAGGCGAGAGAGCTATGATAGGTTCTTATTATAATCAAGCATTACAAGAAGCATCACAAGAAGTTCAAGATATGTTGAAAGCTAGAGAGCAAGCAAGGAAAGAAGCTCAGACAACTGCATTACAAACAGAGCAAATTAGATTACAAGCAGGATTACCTGAAGGTGTTTATTCTGTAGAAGCACCTGAACAATTTACTGCTGCTCCAGGAGACGCAGGTTCTGCACAAGAAATACAAGGACTTATAACTGCATTAGCAGGACAAAGATTTGAAGATAAAATTACATCAATAGGAGCTTATGCTGCAGAGCTAGATGAGAATGACAGAGAAGCAGAGATGAGGTCTAGGTCAAGAGCATTTACAACAGCACTTAATTCTACAGGTTCAGGAGCATTAGGAGCATAATGAAGTTAACTGAAGAATTAATCGAACACATTGAGGACTTAGAAGGTTTTGAATCAAAAGCATATAGAGATGAAAATAATGTATTAACTATAGGTTTTGGTCATACTAATGCAACAGGTACATTTGAGTTTGATAAAAATACAGAGATAACAAGAGAGCAAGCTCTAAAAATATTACAAGATGATTTATCAGAAGCAGAAAATTATGTAGAAAGAATGCTTGCTAATAGAGACCTATCTGTAAATAAAGAAAAAAAAGATTTTATGACTTTAGTATATTTCAATAGACCTTGGGCTTTGCGAGAAACTATGGAGATTATTGCAGAAGGTAATATGGATTTAGTTATAAAAAGTCAATTAGATTCTTATAAAGAAAATAGAGACGAAGATGTTCCTGATTGGTATGTAAATAGAATTAACAAGGAAGCAGCTTTTGTTAAAGAGTTTGATGACCCTGAAGAAACAGGAGGAAATGTTACTAAGGGTGGTAAAGAACTTCCAACAGGAGAAACAATAAACAAACAACCTGAAAGCATAACTAGATTATATAAAACAGACGGAAATCCTATGTATGTAGATACACAAATAGTGGAAGATTTATTATCTTCAGGTAAGTTTACAGAGCAACCTGTATCAGTAGAAGAAGGTCAAGAAGAAAAAGAAGTTAAAGATGTTATTACAGCACACATATATTCATACTTACAAAAACAAAAAGATGTATATGCAACAAAAAATCCTAATTCAGCAAGAGAGGTGAGATAATGCCACACGAACCAGGACACATAGAATTTGATTCAGATGTTACAGGTGATGGAGTATCAGTATCTGATATAGGTACATCCACTGCAACGCAAGCTCCTGCACAATTTTCACCAGGAGAATTTGATGGACCTGAGCCTGATTTAATCTATCGTGTTGGTGAACAGTTTTATGTTCTTTATGAATTACCTTTAGAAAGACTAGGAATAGATGATGAACCTCATTACATTATGTACACAGGAACTGGAGTAATTCCTGAGTATGAATATAAAGCACAATCAGTATCACAAGAAGCATTAAATAAAGTTTTGTCTGTATCTTTTGATTCAGGTGGATATGAAGAGATAGAAGATAAAACAGATGTAATTAATCAGTTTTACAATCGAATACTTAGAGCTGCAGAATCAAGACCTTGGCTTTTAGAAAAAGAAACATCAGGTAAAAATGCAGGTAAGTATGTATTGCTTTCAATGTTTATTGAACAGCTATTTGAACCTAATGTACAAATATCAGTAGATGAATATAAAGCAGAATCAAATTACATAAATCAATTTACTCAAAGACAATTAGATTATTGGTCTGCTGTTACATTTGGTGATGACCCTGCAACAAATGCTGCTCTAAGAAAACTACAACAAGAGTCTGCTTTGAGTGTTGCATCATTACTTAGAACTTATGCTCCTGAAGGATTGAGTCAAGAAGTTGTTAACTTTTTATATAACAAATCTTTAACAGGAGATTATGACCCTGCATATTTAGCAGAACAGATTAGATTTTTAGCAGCACCTGAATTTGCATCTTTAGTTGACCCTGAGTTAAAAGGACTAGTAGGAGATGTTAAAACAGGTACAAGTCAGTTTGACCAACAAGCAAGACAAATAATAACAAAAGTTATGGGTCAAGGATTCTTAAATGATTTAGGAGAAGATGAGTTTAATACTATAGCTCAATCACTTGTAGACCCAAATGGTGCAAGAATATTAGAAGGTCAATTACAAGAATTGTGGGATGCAGAACATCCAAATAAAAAAGGACAAAACTATGCATTAGCTTCTGCAACACCAAGAAAACTAGCAAACTCTATAACAAGTGGACTAGACGAGTATGGTGAGGACCAAGCATTCTTTAATGACTTAATGGAAGCAGAGAATCAAAGAGAAATGCAAAAGATGTTACGTATGTACGGTTTACAAAAAGGAGATGAAAAAACTGTATCAGATGTACAATTATCAGTAGGTAGAAGTTTTAAACCAGGTCCTATAAGGAGACTTAAAGCAAAATGATAAGTAATGAAAAACTTTTAGAAAACAGTATTAGTAGAAGTTTAAGGTACGATGTTGGTGATGAACAAGTTGTATATATATTTAAAGATGGAGAATACTTAGAAGCTAAAAGTGAAGAAGATTTAGATTCAGCTTTAGCAGGTGGCGGTGTTGCTATTTCAAAAAGTTTATTTGATTCAAGAAGTTATGGTCAAAGTAATACAAGTGTAACTCCTTCAGAAGATGTTCCTGAATATTTTAATTTATACACTAATTTATTAAATAAAACAGAAGAAATACTATCTGATATTGCAACAGAAACTCCTGAAATGGAAGATGAACTGTTTGTACCTACAGTAGAACAAGCAGGACAGTTAGTTCCTTTTATGAGAAACAAAGGAAACTTACTACAAACTTATGTGGATACATGGGCAGAAACAGGTAATGACCAATTAGCTTTACAGGCAGTCAGAGATTCTGACGAATATGAGACATACTTTCCTGGTAACTACAGGATTGACCCAAGCACAGGACAACAGGCAGGCGTTCGTTATACAGAAGCACAATACACAGCATTAACAGATGCTTATGATAGAGCTTTTATAGAAGCAGGTCTTAACCCTGATGTGTTTAGAGATGCTGAAGTATATCCTGCTCTAGTTGCAGGAGATGTTGGTTCTCAAGAATTGACAGCAAGAATAAACTCTGCAAGACAAGCGTTTATTGATAATCCATTGGCAGAAGAAGTTAGAGCATATTATGCACAGAATTTCGATATTGAAATGACTGATTCTGCCTTGCTTGCTTCAGCACTTGACCCAAGCGTAGGGGAAGGAATTATAAATAAAAATATAGCTGTAGCACAAATAGGAGCAGAAGCATCAGCTAAAGCATTTGATATTACACTACAGGAATCAGAAAGATTGTATCAATTAGGAGTAACAGGAACTAAAGCTGCTCAGTTATTTAGTCAAGCAGAAACTTTATTAGGTAGAGTACAAACATTAGCGGCAGCTCAAGGAAGAGAACAATTAGGTATATCAGAATATTTACAGGCAGAAGCATTTGGAAGTCCTCAAGAAAGTCAAAGATTTAGAAACATATTGGCACAACAAGCTACAGAAAGTTCTGCTGTATTAGGAGCAAGAAGAACTCAACAAGGTGCAGTAACTGGCTTGACAGAAGGATAATTCTGCTATACTAAATTACATAGGGTGGCGAGTTCCCCTACAAATAGGGTCGCAATTCTCTTGGACCTCCAAGGTGTCCAAGTGGTGTTTCATAAAGCCTTGTGTAATCATAAGCAATTTCCATTTACCTAGCGATTGGATGTTTTATATTGCTTTTAATAACGCTAGAGAATAGAGGAGAAATATGTCACAAGACACAACAGCAAACGATACTAATAATGTAGAGGTAGAAGATGTAGAGTCAGCACCTATTGATAACTTACGTAATGCTTACAAGCAAGAGAAAGCAGAACGTAAAGCACTTCAACAGGAACTGATGAACGTTGCTCTATCTTCAATGGGTCTTGACCCTAGTAAGGGTGTTGGTAAAGCTGTGCTAAAAACCTATGAAGGTAAACCAAACGTTGATGAAATCAAAAGTTTCGTAACTGAAGAATTTGGAGACGTTGTGGAAGGCGCACCTGCACCACAAGAACCACAAGTAGATGTATCAGAAAATGTTATCCAAGCTCAGTCACGTGTAGAGCAATTAAATAAAATTGGCGTGTCCTCAGAACCAGTTGATGTTATGGATGCATTTAATGAAGTTGTTAGCTCAGGAGACGTAAAGCAATCTATCGCAGCTAAATTAGCTATGATGGAAAACCAAAAAAAGTAACAATTAACATATAGGAGATAAATCATGGGACCAATTACAACCCCTGACCCAATTTACGCTTCCGATATAAATAATTTTCAAGGAGAGTTATTTAGAGTCGGAGGACAAAGAACACCTTTCCTATCTGCTATGGGTGGCTTGAATGGTGGCGGAAAAGTTATACAATCAACTTTCTTCCAATTCCAAACAGCCGATAATGCTACTATCTCTTCCGCACCAACAGAAGGCACAGAAGGCGGAGCGCCAACTGAATACCTTGGTCGTAACAGAGGAGCATATACTCAGGTAACACAGATATTTCACAAAGGTGTAAAAATGTCATACACAGCTATGGCAGCCTATAATCAACAAAATGCGTTTGATTTAGGAGCAGCAGGTTACAGCACATCCGATGGCGATGGAACAGTAACTGCTGCAGACAAGTTAGCTCTATTTGGAGGTAACCCAGTAACAGACGAGTTAGCAGAACAGCTTGAACTAGCTCTTGAAAAAGTAGCTAGAGAAGTAGAATACTTCGCTATCAACGGTGTTTTTGCTGATGGTACACACGCTTCTAACCCTATTGGAGACAATAGAACATTTAGAGGATTGTCAGCTCACTGTGCATTAAATGGAGGAAACAAGTACTTCAATACAAGCACAGAAGCTACAGGTGGTACTGCTAAAAAACTTGACTGGGATGCAGTCGCAAAATCATTAAAGACTCTTTATGATGCAAATGCACCAGTTAAAAATCCTGTTCTTTTGGTTAACTCAGCTAACTTATTAGAACTTAACAAGCAACTATTATCACCACAATCAGGTGGTACAACTGCTGCTATCCTTCCACGTGAAAGAAACGTTGGTGGTGTAGATATCGATACCGTTATCACACCATTCGGTTCTATCGGAATGATGGTTCTTGATTCAAATATCTTAGGTAGCAACGATGCTTTCATTGTTGACATGGCTTATGTAAGCCCTATCTTCACAAACATTCCTGGTAAAGGAACAGTATTCGTGAGAGATATTGACCAAGATGACAATGCTAGAGTTGCAAAAGCAATCTACATGGAAATGGGAATCGACTTCGGTCCTCCACAATATCATTTGCATATAGATGAAATTGCTACTCCGTAGTAATTAATAATTACAAGATTAGGGTGGAACTCCACCTCCACCCTTTTCTTGTGCTATAGTGAGGAAGATATGTACAAATTTAACGTTAAAGAAGTAACAATAGATATATCTGCAAATACAACACAATCAAGCAGTGTAAATACAGATGGTATGTTGTTGACAGGAATTGTATTTCCTGCAGCGATGACTGGTACAGCAATTACTTTTGACTTTTCTGTAGATGGAACAAACTTTTATGATGTAAAAGAAACAGACGGAACAGATGTAAGTTATACAGTATCTGCAGGAGATGTAGTTAGAGTAGACCCAAGTGGTTGGGCATTTGCTTCAAGTGGTTTTATTAGAGTAACTTCAGGTAGTGCTGAAGCAGCAGATAGAGATATTAAATTAATATTTAGAACAGCTTAGGAGGACCAATGAGTGCAGATATTGGTGACCTAGTAGATAGGACTTTTAGAGAGTACCTTGAACCTATGGATGATTTGGTGAGCTATACAACGCTTGCTTCAGGTATTAGTGCTACTGCAGCTACTCTTACATTTGATGGAGATTTATTATCTGTAGAAGAAGAGGATGCTTTAGACGCAGGCACTATTATCGAAATAGGTCAAGAATTACTCATAGCAACAGACTTAAATGCTGTTACAAACACAGTATCTGTTACTAGAGGAGCAAGAGGAACAACTGCTGCTACACACTCAACTGGTGATATAATAAAAATTTCTCCACCTTTTCCAAGAAAAAATGTATTTGATGCGGTATGTGACCAAATTAAAAATTTATACCCTACTCTATTTGCTACTGAAACAAAATCACTCACTGCTTCTACAGGATATCAAATACTAAATGGAACAACTGACAATTACTTAGTTGCACCACTTAAAGCTATATCACAATATACAGATTTTTCTACTGGTTCTGACCAAACTGGTACACAATTTAGAGGAGTATCAGTTGAACTTGTAGACTTACCTAATCCTTTTACTTACACAGATTCTAATGGTGCATCACAAACAGTTACATACACTACAGGTCCTTCAGTAGTGCATGCTTTACATAACTATGGTATAGCTGCAGGACAAGATATGTATGTAACTTTTAAAAAGAAGTTTATAGAACCTACAGCAGAAGATAATACACTAGCAAACATAGGATTAGAAAATGAATATGAACCAATTATCATGGCAGGAGTAGCTGCACAAGTTATTGCAGGTAGAGATATACCCGCAGCAACAACTGATTACATTACAGACCAAATGTCAGTTTCAAATTTTCCTGTTGGAAGCGCTTCTAATGTTAGAAATTCTTTGTTGTCATATCAAAGAGCATTAATCGAGCAAGCACGAAAGGATTTAAGAGCTAGATTTCCTGAACCTGTATCTATCAATAGTATTGTATATCCAACAGTATAATGCCTAGAATTGCATCAACTAACACAGTATCCAACCCAAAAAGACTTGGGTATGATGTACAAATAGATAATATGTTGTTACGTTCTGCTATTGGACCAGGACGAGAAATGACTATACAATCTTCTGATGTTAGAGAAGGACAAATAAATGTTAAGCAAAATGCTGAGGATTTTACGTCTAATTTAGGTCGTATATATTCTAGGAACAATTTTAGTGGTGGTTCTAATTTAGATACTGCACATAGGTCTAATGGTAAACCTAATGACAATACTAGATATTGGGATAGTCAAAGCATAGATGTATTTCATAATGATTTAGGAAAAGCATACAATATTCAACTACTACACACTACAGAAAAAGAACAAACTTTAACATCTGCGGTAAGTCACATGGCAGTAGTTGGAACAAGAATATATGTATCAGATGATGAAACGTTATACAAATCAGACGATGGTGGAGACAACTGGAGTACAGTTTCAGAAGGATTAACTGCAGGTTATCAAATAAAAGGATTAGCAGCACATGGAGATTTACTTTATATAACAGCAAATAACGGTTCTGCAGGTGAAATAGAAAGTCTTACAAGCGGTGGTACATCTACGCAAAAAATGTCGGCTGCTGTATACGATAAAATATTTTCAGTAAAAGGTCAATTAATTGTAAGCATAGGTAATGCCTTACATCCTTATGATGGTAATACAACAGTAGGTTCTGCTATTGTTACATTACCTTCAGGACAAACATTTACAGATGCAACAGATGCAGGTGCTGTTGTATTAGTAACAGCAACAGATGGTAGAATATATTCACTTAAAGATATATCAGGAACATTAACACTTAAAGGTCAAACAGAAATATCAGGAGAACAACCAACTTGCATTGTTGAATCACAGGGAATAATTTTTTATGGTACTAAAGAAGTACAGACTGGTACGAAAGTTATTGGAAGATTATACCGTGCGTCATTAACAGTTGCAGATGATTTATATGTATTAGGACAAAATCAATTAATTAAACAATGGGATGCAGATAGTATTGATAACTCACCAAATAATTTATTTACTACTAGAGATAGTGTATATACAGGTATCAAGGAATCAGCTAGCACAAGTTTTTTGTGGAGGTATTATTTACCTACTGCAGGTATTGCTAGATACTATAAAGCAAGTGCAGGTGGCACAATAAATAATATAGTAAATGTTAACGAAAAGTTTTTATTTACAGTGAGTTCTGATGGAGTTTATCAACAAACTTCTACTTTTGAATCAGAAGGGTTTTTAATTTTATCTGCTGCTGATTTTTTTACTGCAGAAAGTAAACAATTTGTAGGTGCAGAAGTATCTACATTCACACTTGCTTCTAATACTTCAGTAGATTTAGAATATTCTACAAAGTTTGAAGCATTAGATAATCCAAACGATGCAAGTTTTAAAAAAGCATTTACTCAGGTAGGTGGTGTAGGTGATACTGAACAACAAATTGAAGAAGTTAGTAGGTATATAGTTGGGAAAGTAGTTTTGAAAACAAGTGATGGAGTAAGTACACCAAAACTAAAATCAGTACAATTTAGAGCATTAGCAAGACCTGAACTTGTAGTAGCACAAATACCAATAAATATATCAGACCGTGTAGAAAGACCAGGAAGAAAACCTATAAAAGTAAAAGGATTAGGTAATGCTTTATATTCTGCACTTAGAGATATTGAAGGTGACTCTGTAACCGTTGAAATATTTAGTCCTCAAGAAATAATAAAAGGTGTAGTTGAAAGAATTAGTTATCCAATTAATGCTAATGTTGAAAGAGGTAGCGTAATGGAGTATGCTATTATTACAGTAAGAGGAACTAGGCAAGCTAGTTTGGATGATGTTACAAGTATCCAAATATTTGGTATTAACGCACTTGGACAAGTAAGGTTTGGTGCATAGGAGATAAATGACAGCACAAGAAGTAAATTTTTCAAACTTTTATGAAAGTACACTTGCTAGCCTTATGGCTTCAAGTGCTACTAATGGAACATTAACTGCAGCTCCTACATCAAATGGAACAAGCAATATATCTGTACCTTATTATTTAGTTGTAGACCCTGATGAACAAAGCAAGAGAGAAGTTATATTGGTAACTGCTGCATCAGGAACATCTATGACAACAATAGAAAGAGATAAAGAAAATAGACATGGTGGTTCTCCACCTGACCATCAAGCAGACACAGTTGTTCGTATGGCAGTTGTCAAAGAAATGTTTGAGGATTTACACGACAGAGTAGATGCTGCAGGTGATGTAACTGGTTCATCTACAACAACATTTACTAATAAAACATTTAATGCAGATGGTACAGGAAACTCTATAACTAACATAGAGAACGCAGATATTAAGTCAGGTGCTGCAATAGATGCTGCGAAAATACATAATGGTTCAGTATCTAACACAGAGTTTGGATATTTAGATGGTGTATCTTCTGCTATACAAACACAGTTAGATAACATTACAGCAGGTACATCTACACTTACAGTACCTATAACAGTTAAAGTAGCTGATGATGGTTCAGGTTCACAAAATGTTTTTTACTTTTTAAATGGTTCTGATTCAGGTGCAGGTACAAGGTCAACTAACTTTGTATTTAAAGTAGGTTTTAAATATAAGTTTGATACATCTGATAGCTCTTTATCAGGACATAACTTTAAATTTTCTACAAAGAAAGATGGAGAAAACGCTAGTGGTAGTGAATTTACTACCAATGTAACAACTGCAGGTACACCAGGAAGTGCAGGTGCTTCTACAACAATAGAGATTACACCTGAAACTTTAGGTATTGCAGGTGCTACAAGTGTTTTATATTATTATTGTAGTAATCACTCAGGAATGGGTGGTAATGGTAAGATTAGTTTAGATGCAGGTAGTGCATTCAAACTTAATGGTGCAAAGCAATTCTTTGCACTTAATGGATAGTAGGAGAATAAATGGCAAGTGGTGTTTTAGGACAAGCAGTAATTACATCAAGCACATCAGGTGCTTCTTTAGTAGTGTACACAGTACCTGCTAGTAAGTTAGCTGTATGTAATGTGAATATTGCAAGTATATCTGCATCAACACAAACTATTGACTTAGCAATCCCTAATGAAACAGATGGTACTTTTGACAGTTTAGACCTGTTAGAAGATGACACTTCTTTAGCAGAAGCAGATGTTCTTGAAAGAACAAACATTGTGCTTGAAGCAGGTAGAAGTATTGTAGTAACATCATCTGATGGTACAGGTGTAGCAGTCAATGTTTATGGCGTTGAAGAGGATGTATAATGGGTAGAAAGATAACACCTGTTCCTACAGTATCAGGAACTGTTAAAAGTATTCAGCATATATCTACAACTATTTATGAAAGCGGCACAGATGCTGATGTATCTATAACAGCAGTAAGTGCTACAAACAAAGCATATATTGTAAATAGTAGTCAAAGTGCTAATCACTATGGCGGTTTTGAATATTCTAATAGAGATGTATCTAGTGGTAACTCATCTGCACCTGATGTATTTTTTACAAGCACAAGTAATGTGCGTGTACATACTGATGAGCTTGATGTATTTGGTGGATATAGTTATGGTACTGTACAAGGTGCTTTTTATGGAAGTGTAATAGAGGTTACATAATGGGTAGATTTGCACCAACACAGACAACTACAGGTACAGTAAAAAGTATTCAACACATTGGTGCTACATTGTCACTTAACGCAACACAGAGTATAACTATAACTGCAGTAAGCAATATAAATAAAGCATACATTATTAGTAATGGGGAAAGTTCAAGAATGGGTGGTAGTGCAGGTAATGATGTAAAAGCAAGAAGTGGTTCAGCTCGTAGCGAAGGTGGTGCTAGACTTACAAGTACAACTAATGTAGATGTAACTTGTGGAAATTTAGATATGTTTTCAGGACATCATTTTTATACAGCAACAGGTTATTATAGAGGTGCAGTGATAGAGGTAACATAATGAAATATGTAAAAGTAACAACAGGAAATGTGGTTGTAGCAACAGTACAACCCACATCATCAGTAATAGAGGGTGATAGAACTTTCATTGGTGAAGGTTATATAGAGATAGACCCAAACATAGAAGATAGACAAGTCTTGAAATGTTTATACGATAGTTCAGCAGAAGCACAATCTGTTAAAACTATGGCTAGTTTTACATACCCTACTACTGATGCACAAGGTAATGAAAGATTTTATAATCAAGATACAGGTGTACTTGAACAGTACACTTATCAGGAAGATGGGTATATAACAGGCAAAGAAAATGCCTAATGCGAGTTATTAAACTAGCAAAAGATTTACCTGACCCAATTAGTTATTTAGAAGCTGTAAAAAAATATCAGGATTGGGATAACATAAAACAATGGGCAAAGTTTGATGTTGATACTGCTTATCCATTTGTAGAAACACAAGAAAGTTCACACCATTTGTACTGTCCTAATTGTGATGATTACACAAATTCTGAATGTAAAATATTTCAAGAAGAATTATCAATTATAGATACTAGGTATCAAACACACATAGGTAAATTACCTACAATTAAAAGATGCCCTGCAATAGTAGATAGTTTAAATTCAGGTGTTGTATTAGTTGCACACGAGAATATGTATTTTGAAGCAACAGAAATAGAGAATCATCCACTTAAAAAAACTATATTTAGTTATACAGATGGATTTAAACCTAACCAGTATCACCATACAACACCACAGTTTGATTTATTTGAAATGGGTTTTGATGTATCACACAACATATCTGTAAAAATAAACTTTCCTTACCGTATAGAAACAGACAAAGACCATTTAGTTTTGTTAAAGGATTTGTTTTGGCTAGGTAGTTTACCTTTTAAAATAGTAGAAGGATTGCAAGACTTTAATGCCTTTGGTGGTATATTTGTAAATACATTTTGGAATATAAAAGATGGTGACAAAGTAATAATAGAAAAAGGCACACCAATAGTACATTGTATAGAAGTACCTAAATCTACATTAGAACCATTTGAGATAGTAGAAAGAGATGAGTTACCTGAAGAATATTTTACTAATATTATAGAAGAAGAAAAACAAATTCTAGCAAAAAATGGTTATAGAAATAAACAAAGAAAGATGTTAGAGTAATCCTATGTCACTTTTAACTACACTCAAAGAAGGTGGAGGACTTAACATAGATACAATAGGTAATTTACCTATTGATGAAGATATAGATTTCTTACCTGATACTGATGGTAAATTAGAATTAATTAGTACAATAATTGCAGATGGTACAGCTACTTCAGTTGCTTTTACAAGCATGCAAGAAGGTACATACAGAACTCATTTGCTTACAACAACAGCTTTTACAAGTGCTGCTTCTAGTCCTACTGGACATTTCAATATGAGATTAAGTAATAATGGTGGTTCATCATATATTAGTTCTGCTAATTATTACAAAATAAATAGGTATGGTAATGTAACAGGTTCAGATAAAGGTTTAAGTAGATACTCTGCAGACACAGAAATTGAGTATTTTGTAGGTACAGATAACTCATCAACAGATAAATTAGGATGGGGTTATACATGGTTTAATGACCTTGGTCAAAGTAGTCAATATAGCCAATTTACACAAATGGCAGGTGGACATAATACTAATAACAATTCAGATTACTATGCATTTGGTGGTGGACAATTAGCTATTGCAGAGGTACATAATGCCATGCAAATATATAATAATCGTGGTGCAAATATTACAGGTATATTTAGTTTGTATGGATTGAAAGCAGAATAATGGCATTAGAGTTTGTAAAAGAAGTTACTAATACAAGTGCTACAACATCAGTATCATGCACAGATTGTTTTAGTGCTGATTACACTAATTATTTAGTTGTATTAAATGTTGATAGTCTTGCTATGGAAGCTGCATTAGAATGGCGTGTCATCAATGGTAGTGGAATAGTATCAGCATCAGAGTATGACCATGGAGGTTATAGTATGCGTTCTAGTGATAGTAACCCTAGTCATTTAAAAGCAATAAATAATAATAAATGGCAATACTTTATGTATGGCGAAAGTACTCAAGGTGGAGTTTCTGTTAATGAAGTATTTAGTCCTTTTGCAAGTGACACTTTTACCTATATAAATACAAAAATGCAATCACAATATTTTCATACTTCACCTACACACCGTGACCAATCAAGACATGCTTTTGGAGTGTATCATGTTGCAGAAAGTATTACAGGTATAGCTGTTGTAACAACGAATGCTGCTATAGAAAATTGTAAAATAACTGTATGGGGGTATAAATAATGCCAGGTTCATTAGTTAAAGTATCTGAAGTAGATGTATCATCAGCACAAGCTACTGTTACATTAACAGGTATTGATGATACTTATAATGTGTACAAATTAATGGTTACTGATGTAACACCTTCTAATGATGATGTATCTTTATATGGAAGAATAACTAAATCAGGTAGCCCTGATACTACAAGTAATTATGATGTAGGTTATTTAAATATGAATAGCTATGCTAATGCTTCTGCTACTGATGATGTTGACCAAGATTCTATTAATTTTGGTAATACAGGTTCAGGCACAGGAGAAACACAAAATTTAGAATTATGGTTGTTTAATTTTCATACTGCTACATACAGTAATATAAGCAGAGAACAAGTTGCTTACAATGCTTCACCTGCATTAAGTGGTCAACATGGACAAATTACACATACAGTTAGCACAGCTAGTGACGGTATGCATTTTTATTTTGCTAGTGGTAATATAGTAGATGGTAAGTTTTCTTTATATGGAATATCTAAATAAATATGTTAGGATATAAACTATGGCAACATTAGAAGAATTTGTAACACAAGAAACTGCAGCAGTTGAAGCAGCTAAACCATTAAATAAAAATGTAGATGGTGTAGTAAGTGAATTATCTGATGCAGAATATACTCAATTAATTAACGATAGAGCTAAGAATTTATTTAATCAACAAGAGTTTGGTTACATAACAGCTAGACAAGAAGCGTATAATTCTATTGCAGACCAACTTGATATGCAGTATTGGGATGCTGTTAATGGAACTACTACTTGGAAAGACCACATAGCACAGGTTAAAGCTGACAACCCAAAACCTTAATGCTACAATCCCAATATGGACTTCATATTAATATTTTTTTTTGGATATTTTTTTAGAGATATAACTTTATTTCTTAAAAACTTAGTTAATTATGAAAATATAACAATAGATGATTGGGATACAGAATTTGAGGAATGGCGTTCTGATGACTTACCCTAACGGCAACGGCTTTACACAGAAAGAGATGTTGAATCTTATATTGGAAGGACAACAGGATATAAACAAACGCATAGATGAGTTACACGAAAAGGTTAATCAAAAAATATCAAGACAAGAGCTAAGTGGTTGGTTAGTTGCAATCTCGGCACTGGTGGTGTTAATCAATAATTTAATGTGAAAAAACTAGCAGTATTAACTGCAGTTTTTTTACTTGCTGTGCCTATACATTCTATAGCAGAAGAAACTACAGTCACAGAAACATTTAATGACCAACAAATAAACACAGACATAGATATATTGTATGGTGGTAATGACACAGAAGTAGCTGCTGCAACTACTGCATCTCCTGAATGTGCAAGTACAGAAGTAGCAGGAAGTATAGGCATAGAAGATTTAGATTGTTTTGGTTCAGAATACTTTAGTTTAAACAGACACGCATTAGGTATAAGAGGTAGTGCAGATAGTATTACTATTGCATTT
>MDSW01108523.1_pt1 | contig 37575 bp, 28 predicted proteins | sample 811171 | NCBI WGS metagenome assembly MDSW01 (sample SAMN05326641, study PRJNA326480) | marine metagenome | isolation source: seawater | place: Atlantic Ocean: North West | collected 2012 | reverse complement strand
TAAAGGAGTTCCGTCATTACTGGTAAAAACATAGCTATTATCTAATCCTGTATCATAACAAAAGGTTGTAGAAATAGGACCAGTTGAGCAATCAACTGTTGAGTTTTCTTGTGCGTATATAAGTTGACCCGTTAAAAACAGAGCAATAAAAAATAAATGTCTCAAGGTATAATGTGTTTGATTAGTTCATTAAATATACAAATGCAATATTAAAATTTAACTTTTTTCATTATCAAATTTAATATTAACTTAAATTTGTCTACTTGAAAGGTAAATTTTGGAAAAGACTGTACTAATAGGGGTTATTACAATTGATCAGGGTATTGAAAAAGCTATGGATTATTTAGATGAACTGGCTTTCTTAACTTTAACCGCTGGTGGAACAGTAAATAAAATCTTTACTCAGAAGTTAAATAATCCAAATCCAAAAACATTTATCGGAGAGGGGAAAATTATTGAGATTCGTGAATATGTGAAGGAACATGATATTCAAACTGTAATTTTTGATGATGAGCTTTCTGCTACTCAGGAAAGAAATATTAGTAAAATATTAAATTGTAAAATTTTAGATCGTACAAATCTTATCTTAGATATTTTTGCTCAAAGAGCTAAAACCAGCTATGCAAAGACGCAGGTTGAATTAGCACAATGCCAATATTTACTTCCAAGATTAAAAGGAATGTGGACACATCTTGAGAGACAGAAGGGCGGAATTGGAATGAGAGGTCCAGGGGAAACGGAAATAGAAACAGACAGAAGAATAGTAAGGAATAAAATATCCTTACTCAAAAATAAGATCAAGGCAATCGATAAACAAATGCATGTTCAGCGAGGCAATCGAGGCAAGTTAGTTCGTGTTGCAATTGTTGGCTATACAAATGTTGGAAAATCCACACTGATGAATTTATTATGTAAATCAAAAGTTTTTGCTGAGGATAAATTATTTGCAACACTAGACACCACAGTTAGAAAATTAGTAATTGGAAACCTTCCTTTTTTAATAAGTGATACGGTTGGTTTTATCAGAAAATTACCTACTCAACTCGTAGAGTCATTTAAAAGCACATTGGATGAGGTTAGGGAGGCAGATTTGTTACTACACGTAATTGATATCACACACCCAAATTTTGAAGAGCACAAGCAATCAGTTGAGAAAATATTGGATGAGATCAAGTCTTTAAATAAACCAACACTGCTGGTTTTTAATAAAATTGATAATTATAAGTCAGTTGAGATCGAGGATGATGACTTGGTAACTGAGCGAACAAAAATACATTATACTTTAGATGACTGGAAAAAAACATGGATGAATGAACTCGGAGAAAATGTAATATTCATTTCAGCAAAAGATAAAAAAAACATCAAGGATTTAAAGGAGTTGATGTATTCCAAGGTGAGAGAAATTCATGTGACAAGATTTCCTTACAATAATTTTTTATATCCAGAGACTATTTAGGTTTTTTAAAGATAGGTACAGCAGAACAGGCCTCCCCATACATAACACTCTTAACAAATGGCTTTAATTTTACGGTTATTTTATGGTAGGCAGACAGTGGTATTATTTTACTAGAACAGCCTTTAATTATAACAGATTTGTCTTTATATTCAGAAAAATTTAAAGAGTTTATATAGTCTTCAAAAATCAGTTCATATATTTTATTTTTATTTCCAACTATGGCCTTATCGGTAAACTCTTGAATTTTTGTTGAAATCAGCATATATGCCCAAGTGGGTATAATAGCATCACTGCTGCAATGAATAAAAACAAATGCATTTTTATATTTTTCCCAATTATGTGCTTTTATTAAATCTCTAAAATCTTTTTCCTTTAAATAAAACCCCTCATGTAACCAGTTTTTAACATCAATCTCTTCAAGATTATCCGGGACTTCTACATCTTCAAAATCGATAGTGATTATTCCGCTTTTTTGTACTCTATTAATGATTTTATCTTTCATTGTATTTTGTAATATCTATATCCTTTAGAGTTTGGTTCTTGATCAGTATGTGAAAACCTTGCACTATGATTAGTCAATGGCGAGACTTCTTTATTTTGATGTAATTTTTCATACATTGAAAAAGAAATTTCTTTCCTTGTTTTTAAGAATTCAAACAATTTTGATGTCTTTATTTTATCTGCCCATTTATCCTGAATTATGCCTTGAAATATTTTGGCTTTTGATCCGCTACCATATCCGATAAATCCTACTTTTTCACCTGCAATTTGATTTTTATTTTCAAAATGGAAATTAAGCATACTAAGCAGAGACATAAAAATTGATGCAGAATACATATTCCCAATAGAAGATGAAGCCTTTTCACCAGGTGAAACTTTATTTGCTACGTAATCTTTATAAAGAGAAGATTTGTAAGATTTCTTATTAAATTCGGGGTCTTTTTCTGGACCAATTTCTTTTATTAAGTCTTCAAACTTCTTATCGTTTTTCATCCATTCTAACCAATTGTTGAAGATCATTCTCCTGCCATGAAATGCGTAGGGTAAATGAAAAATGAGGTGATTCCAATTATTTAAAAAATCTGTTTTTTTCTGTTCCTGAAAATGAGTAAATGCTTCTTGCATTCGATTTATATAACAAGAATTTGAGAACTGTCCGTTAAAAATAGGTTCATCTTTAAAAACTTCAATTATTTCACTATCGTTATTCCAAAATTCAGAGTTTGATAAATTATTTTCAAAATCTTCTTCTGAAATATTGAGTTTTAATTTAGCAATGATTTCTTTGATTAAACTTTTTTTGTTAAAAGTTCTTCTAGGTTTAAAAAAGTCATTCTCGCTTTTAGTTGCAATTCCCCAATGGTTGTCAATTGAAATAATTGATGGGTTTTCAGAAATTAACATTGCTATTGCACCCGCTCCCTGAGTATATTCACCAGTTGAGTTTAATTCATATTTTGATAAATCTGAAGTTACAACAATGGCTTTTTTACCAGGATTTCTTGAGATCCAATCCATGGTATTTTGTAATGCATCCACCCCTCCAATACAGGCAAAGGTCATATCAGTAATATCACAGTTTTTTAAAGATCTCTCGCCAAATTTTTTTGCAAGAGATTTTTCAACTATGTCGGTCGCATATGTTGAGGAAGGCTTAGATGCATCTAACGCGCTTTCAGTACCCATATAAATTCTTCCAATGTCTAGAGGATTTAAACTGTTTTTTTCAAATAGATCTATCAAAGCGTTAGCCGCAAATGAAGAGGGATCTTCGTTAGAATCTGCAATAGCCATTTTTTCTAATCCTAATCCGTTTCTTAGTTTTTCGTAATTTAAGTTTCTGTTTTTTGAAAGTTCTTCAATCGATAAGTAAATCGAAGGCACATAGAATGAAATTGCGTCAATACCTATTTTGCTCATAGTCTATAAAATTCCTAATTCCAATTTAGCTTCATCACTCATTAAATCTTGTGACCAAGCAGGCTCAAATGTAATTTCAACTTTTACATCATTCACGCCCTCTATAGTTTTTACTTTTTCTTCTACATCTACTGGGAGTGTTTCAGCAACTGGGCAATTAGGAGTAGTCAAAGTCATCATAATTTTCACATCAAAATCCTCATTTATCATTACATCATAAATTAGGCCAAGCTCGTATATGTCAACAGGGATTTCAGGATCAAAAATTGTTTTAATTGTTTTAATTATTTTATCACCCAAAATATTTGGATCAAATTTTTCTTTATCCATCTAGTTTAATTTTGAAAATGCAATTGCGTAATATTTTATTTTTTTTATCATGTTGTTAAGCCCATTAGCTCTATTAGCTGATAAATGCTGTCTTAATCCGATTTTGTCAATGAAATCTGTATTTGCGTTAATTATATCTGATGGGTTTTGATTTGAAAAAGTTCTAATTAATAAACTAATAATACCCTTTGTAATTATCGCATCACTATCAGCATAAAATTTTATTAAGTTATCTTCTTTTTCAGCGTGAAGCCAAACTTTACTTTGACAACCTTTTATTATATTATCTTCATTTTTATTTTGATCACTTATTTTAGGAACAGATTTACCTAATTCAATTAAATATTCGTATTTGTCCATCCAAGTGTCAAATATATCAAACTCTTCAACAATTTCATTTTGTATGTTACTGATTTTCAATTTTCAATTTTTTATCAAATAGTATTATATAAGTTAAGATAACATTTTTGAGGCTCTTTTTAACGCGTCAATTAAAATATTAATCTCATATATTGTATTGTAAAAACTAAAAGATATTCTAATCGTTCCAGGGATATCAAAATAATCCATAATAGGTTGGGCGCAATGATGCCCAGTTCTAACAGCAATTCCAAGATTATCGATAACACTTCCAATATCATAGGGATGAATTTTAGCTATATTGAATGATATTACAGAAGTCTTCATTTTAGACTCACCGTAAATTTTTACACCTTCAATTTCATTTAGTTTGGAGGTAGCATAATCAAGTAAATAATCCTCGTATTCTTTTATGTTAGCTAGTCCAATTTGGTTTATGTAATCTAGAGCTACACCAGAAGCAATCACCCCTGAAATATTAGGAGTTCCAGCCTCAAATTTATTTGGCAGATCAGCGTACGTAGATTTTTCAAAAGATACTTGGTCAATCATTTCACCACCTCCTTGATATGGAGGAAGTTTTTCAAGCCATTCTTTTTTCCCGTATAAAATCCCGACACCTGTTGGTCCACAAAGTTTATGAGCTGAACACACGTAAAAATCAACATTTAGTTTTTTTACATCAATTTCAAAATGAGGTACTGCTTGAGCCCCGTCAATTAAAACAGCCGCACCAACATTATGTGACTTCTCAATTATAATTTCAATGGGATTAACCGTTCCCAGAGCATTTGAAACATGATTAACAAAAACAACTTTTGTTTTGTCGTTTAATAGTGCAGAAAATGCATTAAGATCAAGCTCTCCTTTTTCATTCATCGGAATAACCTTCATTATTGCTCCAGTTTTTTCGCACAACATTTGCCATGGGACTATATTACTGTGGTGTTCAAGTTGGGAAACTATTATCTCATCACCTTTCGATAAAAATTTTGAAAATCCATTTGAAATTAAATTAATACTGTGTGTGGTTCCAGATGTAAATATTATTTCACAAGTGTTATTAGCATTTAAATGTTCCTTGAATTTTGCTCTAGACTCCTCGTATTTTTCAGTAGCTAATTGACTTAACTTGTGAACCCCTCTATGAATATTTGAATTGAGAGTTTTATAATAATCAGAGATAGAATCTATTACACAATTGGGTGTTTGTGAGGTAGCTGCATTATCAAGGTATATCAACTGATTTCCATTCACTTTAGTATTTAGAATTGGAAAATCGTTTCTGATTGATTCTATGTTTTCAAGGATATTCATATTAAATATCAAATCCCATTTTAACACCTAGTTTACTTGCAATAATATTATTGATTCTTGTTTTTACTTCAGGAATATTTACGCTACTTAATACTTTATTTGCAAAACCATACATTAGTAAGGCAGTCGCTTCTTTTTCAGGAATTCCACGAGATCTCATGTAGAAGAGTGCGTTTTTATCAAGCTGACCAACAGTGCATCCATGAGAACATTTCACATCATCTGCAAAAATTTCAAGTTGCGGCTTAGTATTTATAGTCGCCTTATCAGAGATTAGAACATTATTATTTGCTTGGAATGCATTGGTTTTTTGAGCTTCCTTTTCAACTAGTACTTGGCCGTTGAAAACACCAACAGAATTTTCTCCAAAAATACCCTTGTAATCTTGATAGCTATTACAATTTGGTTTCTTGTGATGAATAAGAGTGTTGTGATCAACATGTTGATTTTCACCAATAATAGTTATTCCCTTAATTGTTGACTCAATTCTTTCGTCATTTTGAAAAATGCTTAAATTATTTCGTGTCAACTCACCTCCAAAAGAAAAAGTATGAAGTGTATAGTCACTATTTCTTTGTTGACTTATAAATGTATTGTCAATTAAAGATGCATTTTTATTATCATCTTGAATTTTATAATGCTGAACCATTGATCTTTGGTTACAATAAATTTCTGAAACACTATTGACCAAAGTACTGTTCTTACTTAAACTTTGATGTCTTTCGATAATTTCAACATGTGAATTTTCGTCCACAATGATCAAATTTCTAGGTTGATAAAGAACAGATTCGTTTTTACCTGTTGAAAAATAAACTATTTGAATAGGCTTATCAACTTGTACATTTTTTGGAATGTGTATGTAAGAACCCTCACTTGAAAACGCTGTGTTTAAAGATGTTATTCCGTCTTTTTTAGAAATCTTGTCAAAATAATTTTCAATTACAAGATCATATTTAGACTGAGAAAGGGCAGAAGACAGAATACATATATCCATACCGTCATGAGTTGTCTCTGAAAGATGAGAGCAGTATTTCCCATCTACAAATATTATTTTGTAGGATTCGATATCATCAATTAGAAAATCTTTGATATCCTTAAACTCTAAAGCCTCAGTTGTAGAGGGGAATAATTTATAGTCATGATTTAGTGTTTTTTTTAAGGAGGTGTATTTCCAATTTTCCAATCTTTTTGTTGGGAAACCTTCTTTTTCAAAATTCTTTATTGCTTTTGTTCTTATTCCATGAACATAACTGTCAATATCTTTTTGATTTTCAAAAGCTATGAAAGATGATAATAATTTTTCCTTTAAATGAACCATACCAATTATTTAATTCCCTCTTTTATCCAATCGTATCCTTTTTTCTCAAGTTCAAAGGCTAACTCTTTACCGCCAGATTTGACAATTTTTCCATCAAATAGAACATGAACATAATCAGGGACTATATAATCTAATAATCTCTGATAGTGAGTAATAACCATCACCGCATTATCTTCATTTTTAAGTTTATTTACTCCATTAGCAACAATTTTAAGTGCATCGATATCTAACCCTGAATCTGTTTCATCAAGAATTGCTAGTTTAGGTTCTAGCATAGCCATCTGAAATATTTCATTTCTTTTTTTCTCACCACCAGAAAAACCATCATTGATAGACCTTGAAAGAAATTTTTGGTCTATGTCTAACAAATCACACTTTTCTCTCAACATTTTAAGCATGTCTTTGGCTGGCATATCATTTTCACCCTTAGCTTTTCTAGTTTCGTTAATCGCAGTTTTTATAAAATTTGTAGTTGTAATCCCTGGAATTTCAATTGGATATTGAAACGACATAAATATTCCTTTATGTGCTCTTTCCTCAGGCGAAACTTCATCTAAGTCTTCGTTTTCAAACAGAATATTGCCCTCGGTCATTTCATATTCTTCCTTTCCAGTAATCACAGAAGCTAATGTGCTTTTACCGGATCCGTTTGGACCCATGATTGCATGGATTTCTCCAGCTTTAATTTCTAAATTGATTCCTTTAAGAATGTCTTTATCTTCAACTTGTGCGTGTAAATTTTTAATTTTTAACATAATATTTTTTTATCCTACTGAGCCTTCTAAACTTATTTCTAATAATTTTTGAGCTTCTACTGCAAATTCCATTGGAAGTTTATTTAAAACCTCTTTACTAAAACCGTTTACAATAATTGCAATAGCTTTCTCGGTATCAATACCTCTTTGATTACAATAAAATATTTGATCTTCTCCGATTTTACTTGTAGTAGCTTCATGCTCTATTTTAGCAGATTTATTTTTTGTTTCAATGTATGGAAATGTGTGTGCGCCACATTCATTCCCAATTAAAAGACTGTCACATTGTGAAAAGTTTCTTGAGTTTTTAGCTCTAGGACCTACATGAACCAGACCCCTATAGCTATTTTGTGATTTTCCAGCTGAAATCCCTTTTGAAATTATTGTTGACTTCGTGTTTTCACCAATATGGATCATTTTAGTACCTGTGTCTGCTTGTTGAAAATTATTTGTAACTGCTATTGAGTAAAACTCTCCAACAGAATTTTTACCTTTCAAAATACATGAAGGATATTTCCAAGTTACAGCACTTCCAGTTTCAACTTGAGTCCATGAAATTTTTGCATTGTCTCCACAAACACCTCTTTTAGTCACAAAATTGAATACTCCCCCTTTTCCTTCACTATCGCCGGGGTACCAGTTTTGTACGGTACTGTATTTGATCTCTGCATCGTCTAATGCTATAAGTTCTACAACTGCTGCATGTAATTGGTTTTCATCTCTGCTAGGAGCAGAACATCCCTCAAGATAACTCACATAACTTCCTTTATCAGCGACAACTAATGTTCTTTCAAACTGACCTGTACCTGCTTCATTTATTCTAAAGTAAGTTGATAGTTCCATAGGGCACTTAACTCCTTTGGGGATGTAGCAAAATGAGCCATCACTAAAAACTGCAGAATTTAATGCAGCATAATAATTGTCAGTCTTCGGAATTACCGTTCCGATATATTTTTTAACAAGATTTGGGTGTTTTTTAATTGCTTCATTAATTGAGCAAAAAATAATCCCTTTTTCATTCAAAGTATCCTTAAATGAAGTAGCAACAGAAACAGAATCAATCACAACATCCACAGCGACATTAGCCAATTTTTTTTGTTCATCAACAGAAATTCCAAGTTTTCTAAAGGTTTCCAGCAATTCTGGATCTACTTCATCTAAACTATTGTACTTGGGTTTATTAGAAGGAGCTGAGTAGTAAGATATTTTTTGTAAATCAGGTTTATCGTATTTGACATTAGCCCATTCGGGCTCTTTCATCTCTTTCCATTTTTTAAATGCATCTAATCTCCAATCTGTCATCCACTCTGGCTCCTCTTTTTTTCTAGAAATAGCTACGATTATTTCTTCGTTAAGGCCTATGGGCAGAGTATCAGACTCAATGTCTGTGTAAAAACCATACTCATATTGTTTGGTCTCTAATTCCTTTTTTAAATCATCTTCTGTATACTTGCTCATATTTTTTTTTAAAGTGAAAAGCTTTCTCCGCAACCACAAGTTCTATTGGCATTTGGATTTACAAATACAAAACCCTTGCCATTTAATCCTCCGGAAAATTCCAGAGTAGTACCTGCTAAGTAAAGCAGGCTTTTTTTGTCTACAACAATATTTATGTCGTTAACCTCAAATAATTTATCATTTTCTTCTAAATTATTATCAAATTTTAAATCGTATGATAGACCAGAACAGCCACCGCTTTTTACACCAACCCTAACAAAGTCAGAAATGTGGTCAAAGCCATCTTCTTTCATTAATTTTATTACCCTTTCTCTCGCTGATTTTGTAATACTGATCACACCACTAAATTTAATCGAAAGACAAATATACGACATAACTATATTTTATTAAAAAATATCACTAATATTCCTGATATGATTAACATAGATTTAACGAAAAGAATGTAAATTTGCCTTCATGTTAGAAAATAAAAACAAAAACCTAACCAAATTAGAAGACTTTGGTGAATTTAACCTGATTGATCTGCTGACTAAAGATTTAAAAATTAGACATAAATCAACAATTAAATCTATTGGTGATGATGCGGCTGTACTAGATTACAAATCTAAAAAAGTATTGGTTTCAACTGATTTTTTGGTTGAAGGAGTACACTTTGATCTTTCTTATATGCCATTGAAGCACTTGGGTTATAAAGCTGTTATGGTTAATTTATCTGATATATATGCGATGAATGGGATTGCAAAGCACATTACTGTTTCCATTGCTATTTCAAATAGGTTTACTCAAGAGTCTATGGAAGAGTTATATGCTGGAATTACATTGGCTTGTGAAAAATACGATGTGGATTTCGTTGGTGGAGATACAACATCCTCTGTTACAGGTTTAACAATTTCAGTAACCGCAATTGGTGAGGCTAATTTAAAAGATATTGTTTACAGAAACGGAGCAAAGCCAAATGATTTAATAGTAGTTTCAGGTGATTTGGGATCGGCATTTATGGGACTTAAAGTATTGGAGAGGGAAAAAGAAGTTTTCAAGGTTAATCCTAAAAACCAACCAGATTTAGATCAATATACATACTTGATTGAAAGACAATTAAAACCTGAAGCCAGAAAAGATGTAGTAAGGCTATTGGAAGATTTCAAAGTCAAGCCAACATCTATGATAGATGTAAGTGATGGTCTATCTTCAGAGCTTTTGCATATATGCAAGCAAAGTAAAGTGGGTTGTGATTTGTACGAAAATAAAATACCACTCGATCCACAATTGATATCTACATGTGAAGAATTTAAGTTAAATGTTACAACATTAGCGCTTAATGGAGGGGAAGATTATGAGCTTTTAATGACTATTTCTCAGAAGGATTATGACAAGATAAAAGGCGACCCAAATTTTACAGTTATTGGATACATCAAGGAAGAAAATGCAGGAGCAAACCTAGTATTGAGAAATGATTCAATTGTTGAATTAAAATCTAGAGGCTGGGGCTCAAAAGAAGATTAATTATTCATTAAATCTTCAATTTCTTCAATTTCTATCGGGATATCTTTCATAAGATTAATCGGTTCACCGCTATTTTGAACAACCACATCATCTTCTAATCTTACTCCGAATCCTTCCTTGGGCAAATAGATGCCAGGCTCAACCGTGAAAACCATATTTTCAACCATGGGATCGTTCAATAATCCATAATCGTGCGTGTCAAGCCCCATATGATGTGAGGTTCCATGCATAAAGTACTTTTTATATGCTGGTTTTTCTTTTGACTCATTTTGAATATCAGCTTTTTCTAATAATCCAAGCCCAATTAATTCTGAGGTCATTAACTTTCCAACCTCAATATGATATTCTTTCCAATCCGCGCCCGGAATTAGCATTTTTGTAGCATCATTTTTAACCCTGAGAACGGCATTGTATATATCCTTTTGTCTTTTTGTATAACGACCCGAAACGGGAATTGTTCTAGTCATATCACTAGAATAATTTGCGTATTCTGCACCTACATCCATTAGAATTAACTCACCATTTTTACATTGCTTATTATTTTCTATATAGTGAAGAATATTAGCATTATTTCCAGATGCAATAATGGGGGTATATGCAAATTTCTTTGATCTATTTTTTAAGAATTCATGTATAAACTCAGCTTCAATTTCATATTCCCAAACACCATCCTTTACGAAACTTAATACTCTACGAAATCCTTTATTTGTTATATCACAAGCTCTCTTAATAAGTTCTAATTCTATAGGGTCTTTTATGGATCTAAAATGTTGAAGTATAGGATTGCTCCTTTTTTTAGATTTGTCAGGAAATTTATTTTCAATCCACTTATTAAATCTTTCCTCTCTGGTTTCTGTTTCGATTTTAGCTCGGTAGTGTTCATTGTGGTTGTAGTAGATCGTTTCACATCCATTTACAGCCTTCTCAATAAATTTTTCCATTTCACTTAACCAGTAGACAGTTTTAATCCCACTAGTTTCAAAAGCCTGCTGTTTATTTAGCTTAGGCCCTTCCCAGACTGCAATATGCTCATCAGTTTCTTTTAAAAAAAGCACCTCTCTATGATTTAAGTCAGGTGCATTAGGGCATAACATTAATACACTTTCCTCTTGATCAACTCCAGACAAATAAAAAATATCTCTATGTTGTTCAAAGGGCAGTGTGGAGTCAGCACTAACAGGATAAATATCATTAGAGTTGAAAAACGCAACAGATTTTTTATCCATTTTACTAATGAAGTTTTTTCTGTTTTTACTAAATAATTCAGAAGGTATTTTGTGATACTTCATTTAATTTAATTTTGTTCACTTATCACAAAGATAATATTAACACATTTAAAGTATTAATTTTTTGTCTAATAATCTAATCGTTCTTATTTTTGTGTTACAAATTTTATTAATGAAGAGATTTTTATTTACATCAATCGGTAAAAAAATTGCAATGGCAATCTCTGCAATTTTTTTAATGATCTTTCTTCTTCAACATTTTTTGATTAATATAACATCTGTTTTTAGCGAAGAAATATTCAATATATTATCTCATTTTATGGGTACTAATCCATTAGTACAATTTATTTTACAACCTGTTTTAATTGCCGGAGTTATTTTTCATTTTGTTATGGGTTTTTATTTAGAATTTCAAAATAGAAAAGCTACTAAGTATGAGTATTATAAAGAAAAAGGTGGGGCTAATTCTACTTGGATGAGTCGAAATATGATATGGAGTGGCTTGGTTATTCTTTCCTTCTTAATATTACATTTTATTGATTTCTGGATCCCTGAAATGGATTATAAATATGTTCAGTTTTTACCGGATGACCCAAATAGATATTATGAGGAATTAGTTCATAAATTTGAAATGTCGTGGCGAGTTATTTTTTATTGTTTTTCATTTGTATTGCTTTCTTTACACTTATTACATGGCTTCTCATCTTCCTTAAAATCTATGGGTACTAACAAATCATATACAAGTGTCATTAAAAATTTAAGTATTGCATACAGTATAGGGGTTCCTTTGGGTTTTTGTTTTATTGCAATCTTTCATCATTTGTCACATTAATACAGCTATTAAGTGTTACAATTGTGTTACATTTTCTTGATAATATATATTTAATATATTGATTCTCATTGTGTTACAATACGTGTTACAAATTATCTTATTTTTTTTACATTAAAATTTAAATTATTAGTATTTTTGTGTAAAATTTAGAAATGTCAAAGAAGAAGTTAACTTATTCTTTAAACTATCGACGACCAAAGTCTGAGTATAAAGATTCTGATGAATTGATGATATGCATTAGGTATTACCATAAATGCAACAAAACATCCAAGACTAAAATTATTAAAAAAAGTACTGGGGTTAAGTGTAAGCTGCAAGACTGGAACACAGACTGGCACAAATCTTCTGACCGTAGCCCTGTAAAAAATACAGATCCTAATTTTAAAAAGAAGAATAAAATTTTAAAAGACAGAGTCAAAAATTTTGATATAGAAGATTTTTTTAAAACTGTTAAAAACGATTCGTCCTCTCTTTATTTGAATTCTAATCTTCCAAAAGGTTCTATCGATAAAATGTGGACTAATCATAAAAACAATATTGATCTTGTTAGCCCAGCCAACAAAAGAAATATTGATGTTATCGTTGTCGGTACAGGTTTGGCTGGTGGTTCCGCATGTGCGACTTTAGCTGAGCTCGGTTATAATGTTAAAGCTTTTTGTTTCCAAGATTCACCGAGAAGAGCGCATTCAATTGCTGCTCAGGGGGGTATTAATGCAGCAAAAAATTATCAAGGTGACGGAGATTCTGTTTACAGATTATTTTATGATACTGTTAAAGGTGGAGATTATCGATCAAGAGAAGAAAATGTTTATAGATTAGCTGAAGTATCTGCTAATATTATTGACCAATGCGTTGCTCAAGGTGTTCCTTTTGCCAGAGATTATGGAGGCCTATTGGATAACAGATCTTTTGGTGGAGTATTGGTTTCAAGAACTTTTTATGCGAAAGGACAAACAGGTCAACAACTATTACTGGGAGCATACTCCGCGATGAACAGACAGATTGCTCGTGGTAAAATCAAGATGTACAATAGACACGAAATGCTAGATGTTGTTCTAGTCGACGGAAAAGCGAGAGGAATCATAACAAGAAATTTAGTGAATGGTGAAATTGAAAGACATTCAGCTCATGCTGTAGTTCTTGCTAGTGGAGGGTATGGAAATGTATTTTATTTATCTACCAATGCTATGGGTAGTAATGTTACCGCTGCTTGGAAAGCACACAAAAGGGGTGCTTATTTTGCTAACCCTTGTTTTACTCAGATTCATCCTACATGTATTCCAGTTTCTGGTGATCACCAATCCAAGCTTACCCTAATGTCCGAATCTTTAAGAAACGACGGGAGAATATGGGTTCCAAAAAATATTGAAGATGTAGAGTCAATCAGAAAAGGTGAGTTAAGTCCTACTGAAATTAACGAAGAAAATCGAGACTATTTTTTAGAAAGAAGATATCCAGCTTTTGGAAATTTAGTTCCAAGAGATGTAGCCTCTCGGGCTGCCAAAGAGAGATGTGATTCAGGATTCGGAGTCAATAAAACTGGAGAAGCAGTATACTTAGATTTTGCTTCAGCAATTATTAGATATGGTAAAGAACAAGCTTTAGTTGACGGAAAAGACGAAAAAAATGAGGAGATTGTTCAGAACCTCGGAAAAGAAATTATCAAGAAAAAATATGGTAATTTATTTCAGATGTATGAGAAAATTGTTGATCAAAACCCTTATGAAACTCCGATGATGATATATCCTGCAGTTCATTATACTATGGGTGGGCTTTGGGTAGATTATAATTTGATGACTACAATCCCTGGATTGTATGCAATTGGCGAAGCTAATTTCTCCGACCACGGAGCTAATCGACTTGGCGCTTCTGCATTAATGCAAGGACTTGCAGACGGTTATTTTGTTCTTCCCTATACAATTGGAGATTATTTGTCAGATGATATTTCAACTGGTTCTATTCCAAATGATTCTCAGGAATTTATTAATGCGGAAAAAGAAGCCAAAGAAAAAATAGATTTTTTTGTAAATAATAAGGGATCAAAATCTGTTGACTATTTTCATAAAAAATTAGGAAAAATTATGTGGAATAAATGCGGGATGGCTAGAAATAAAAAAGATTTAGAATCTGCGATTCAAGAAATATCTGAATTGAGAAAATTTTTTTTTAAAGAAGTTAAAGTACCTGGAGATCAAAATGAGTTTAACGAGGAATTAGCGAAAGCGGGAAGAGTAGCAGATTTTCTTGAACTTGGCGAGCTTTTTGCAAAGGATGCTTTGGAAAGAGAGGAATCGTGTGGAGGACACTTTAGGGAGGAACATCAAACCAAAGAAGGAGAAGCAACAAGGAAAAAAGAATTCCAGTTTGTTTCTGCTTGGGAATATATGGGTGAGCCTAAAAATGCAATCTTACACAAGGAAAATCTAGAATATAAAAATATTGAAGTTAAAGAAAGAAGTTATAAATAATCTATAATGAAACTGAAACTAAAAATTTGGAGACAGAAAAATGCAGATACTAAAGGTGGTATTGTGGATTATGATATTGACAATATTTCACCTGATATGTCATTTCTTGAAATGCTTGACGTATTAAATGCTAATTTAATCACTAATGATGAAGAACCTGTATCTTTTGATCATGATTGTAGGGAAGGTATATGTGGTTCATGTTCTTTATTTATTAACGGTCAAGCTCACGGCCCGGATAGAAGAATAACTACCTGTCAGCTTCACATGAGAAAATTTAAAGACGGCGATACTATATATATTGAACCGTTTAGAGCAAAAGCTTTTCCTGTAATCAAGGATTTAGTTGTAGATAGAAGTGCTTTTGACAGAATTCAACAGTCAGGTGGATATATTTCAGTGAATACCTCTGGAAATACCCAAGATGCAAATTCTATTCCTATCAATAAGGATGATGCAGATACAGCATTTGATGCGGCAACATGTATTGGCTGTGGAGCATGTGTTGCAACTTGTAAAAATTCTTCGGCAATGTTGTTTGTAGGAGCGAAAGTGTCTCAGTATTCTTTGCTTCCTCAAGGACAAACGGAAGCTTCTAGACGTGTAATGAATATGGTGAACCAAATGGATTTTGAAGGTTTTGGAAATTGCTCAAATACAGGTGCTTGTGAAGTTGAATGTCCAAAAGGAATTTCACTTGACAATATCGCAAGAATGAATAGAGAGCTTATAAAAGCCACGGTTAAAAAATAATTATTTTAATATAAATTCTTGTATTAAATCCCACCCAGCTCTTACATCAATTTCATCAGGAAAATATATCACTTTTTCTGGTTTAATTTTTCTCAAATAATTTCCAGAGTCAAATATGTCATTTTCATTCTTATCAAATATAATGCGAATAAAATATTTCCCAGGATCAATATTATTAAAATCTATATTACTATTTTTTTTACTAACCATTTCATATTTCACTTCACCATTTTTATTAACTAAGTGAACTATAATAGGATATTTTACATTTATTAAGTTTAATTTAAGATTACCAAAATCATTGAAGGTTTTTGTTTTAATTTTATATAAAAGCGTATCGTTGGTATTATCAAAAAAATCAGTTAATGCACCAGGTAAAAATTCAACAGAATACTCTTCATCTTCAACTTTATTAAAGGAAAATTCACATTTGTTATAAAGACTATCAAGCTTGTATTCAAAAGCTACAGAAACAGAATCTTTATCAATTATCGAAATTTTATTTTTTTCAATTTTTTCAAACGGTGTATTTGCTTGTATTGTAAATTCTTCATTAAATTTTAGTATTTTATTTTGAACAGGTTTTATTATTAACGAATCATAACCTTTATCTCTAATCTTTAATTTAAAACTGTTTAATAATTTTTTATTTGAAATCTCAAAAATTATAGAATCCGTTTTCATGTCATTTTTTTTCCAATAAACTAAACTATCTGATTCTGAATCTTTTATTACTCTTCCTTTATATTTGATTAATTCATTATTTAAAACTTTAATATTGAGATGTTCGTAGTTGCCTTCAAACCCAAAAATAAATGAGTTATTACTTTTTTGTTTCGGTTTACTAACTTTGAAAGGAAGACTCTCCTTGAAAACAATCAAATTCGCAATACTATCATTTGGTATTTCAAGAAAGTTTTCTGTAAACCCAATTTTATCAACCTTGTTTTGATATATGTAATCTTTGTTTTCTTCTTCCAATGCAATAATTTGATATTTACCTTCTTTAATATTTTGAAGTTTAAAAAGTCCTGTAGAATCAACAACTTTTGCAACATATTTAGGTTTACTTTTGTAAATAATTGAATCTGTAAATAACGAGTCAATTTCATATAATAATACACTTATATTTTCGGTTATTTGCCTGTTAAATCCATCTTTAACAGATCCTTTAATTTTCAAAGAATCAATATAATTACCTGTGGAAAAAACATATCTATAGTTTTTGATTGGATTTCTCTCGTTATTATCTTCAATACTTTCTCCGAAATGAAAACTATAGGTGGTGTTAGCCTTTAATGAATCTAATTTAGAAATTGTTAGTAATTTACTGGCAGAGGAGATAGGTGATATTATTGGTAACGGATCAATAGGGGGAGAAATTATTAATTCATTCTGAATTCCGTTCAATTTTATATATTCATCGAAAAGAATTTCAATTTTATTATTATTAAAATTAGTTGAAAAGTTTTTAGGTTGAGCTTTGATAACAACAGGAGGTTGCTTATCAATTTCTCCTCCAGACGGGGTTCCTCTGTTAGCACATCCATAAATGAGCAATAAGATGAATATTTGAAATTTTATTTTTACCATCATATTTAATTCGATACAAAGTAACGTATAATTTTAAAAAAAGCATTCCTTTGTTAAATGCGTTTTATATTTTTGCAGAATGAGTGCTAATCAAGATACATTTAAAAAAATTATTTCTCACTCCAAAGAGTATGGTTTCATTTTTCAAAGTAGTGAAATTTATGACGGCCTAAGCGCTGTTTATGATTATGCACAAAATGGAGTGGAATTGAAAAATAATATCAAAAAATATTGGTGGGCATCAATGGTTCAAATGAATGATAATATTGTTGGGTTAGACTCTTCGATTCTAATGCATCCTAAAACTTGGAAAGCTTCAGGTCATGTAGATGCATTTAACGACCCCTTAATCGACAATAAGGATTCTAAACTTAGATATAGGGCAGACGTTTTGATTGAAGATCAGATAACTAAGATCGAATCTAAAATTCAAAAGGAAATCAATAAAGCAAAAAAACGATTTGGAGATTCTTTTGACGAACAACAATTTATAAAAACAAACCATAGAGTTTTAGATAATAAGAAAAAGATTGATGACATCACAAAAGCAATGAAAAAATGTTTTGATGATGATGATTTAGTAGAATTAAAAAAACTGATTGATAATTTAGGAATTTCTGACCCGGTCTCAGGATCCAAAAATTGGACTGAAATTAAGCAGTTTAATTTAATGTTTTCAACAAAAATTGGTGCTAGCTCTGATTCCGCATCTGAAATTTATTTGCGTCCAGAAACTGCTCAAGGGATTTTTGTTAATTTTTTAAATGTTCAGAAAAGTTCTAGAAAAAAAATTCCTTTTGGAATTGCGCAAATTGGAAAAGCATTTAGAAATGAAATAATTGCTAGACAATTTATATTTAGAATGAGAGAGTTCGAGCAGATGGAAATGCAATTTTTTGTTAAACCCGGGACTCAATCAGAATGGTACAAGAAGTGGAAGGAGTCAAGAATGAATTGGCATAAATCTTTAGGAATTTCTGAGGATAATTATAGATTTCATGATCATGACAAATTAGCGCATTACGCTGACGCAGCTTGTGATATAGAGTTTAAGTTCCCTTTTGGATTCAAAGAACTAGAAGGAATTCATTCAAGAACAAACTTTGATTTGACTCAGCATGAGTCACATTCTGGCAGAAAGCTTAAATATTTTGACCCTGAAATAAGCGAAAGCTATGTGCCATATGTAGTTGAAACATCAATTGGATTAGACAGAATGTTTTTAGCAATATTATCTTCTTCATATGTTGAGGAGGAGCTTGAAAATGATTCTATTAGAACAGTTCTGAAAATTCCACCTTTTTTGGCTCCTCAAAAAGCCGCTATCTTACCTTTGGTTAAAAAAGATGGCCTGTCTGAATATGCAAGAAAAATCTTTGATAATCTAAAAATATATTTCAATGTAACATTTGATGAAAAGGATGCTATAGGTAGAAGATACAGAAGACAAGATGCAATTGGAACTCCTATTTGTATTACTATTGATCATGATTCAATTAAAGATGACTCTGTTACGCTAAGGTTTAGAGATTCAATGGAGCAAATCAGAATTAGCGTTTCAAAACTTAGATCTGAAATAGATAAGTGTACCAGCTTGTCTAACTGGTTGAATTAAACCTTTAGATATTTTATATATTAGTATAAAAGCATTAAATTGCTCATTCTTTATACCAAATCAAAAATAACAATGAAAAATTTAAATTACTTATCCATTATATTTTTTTTATTAGTGTTTAATTATTCTAATATAAATTCACAAACTAAGTTTATTCCAAGCTTGAATAAGCCTGATAATTTTAAAGTAACTGAAGTTATTAATCTTGATTATAAATACGTTCCTAGTATACGTGAGTTAATTGATAATGGTACTTTCATTGCAGCCGATCCTGAAGAATATAAAAAGGATGGCCCCCCAAAAAGATTAATGGCAAATAAAGTTGTGCCTGGGAAGGGCTTTCCAAAAGGAAATGATCCGCTTGCTAATTTTGATCAAAACCAAAATAAAAAAAATAATAAAGATCCTCTTTTAACTTTTCAAACCACTACCAGCACAGCTACTCCTGGAGATCCTACAGGTGAAATAGGAAGGGAGTATTATTTTGCTTCCTGGAATTCATCTTTCAGATTTTTTAATCTTGATGGTTCACCAGCAACTCCAGCTACAAGTTTGTCTAATTTATTTGGGCCAAATGAATCTGGAGATCCTATTGTTTTATATGATAGTGAAGCTGATAGATACGTGATTTCATCCATGGGTAGTAGTGCGTTAAATTTTGCAGTTTCTGTATCAAATGACCCAGTTAATGATGGCTGGCATGTTTATAACGCTGCAAGTAATCAATTCCCTACAAGTAATCAATTCCCTGATTACCCTAAATACTCTATATGGTCTGACGGTTATTACTGTACTACCAATACCGGTGGAGATAATTTATTTGTTCTTGAAAGGGATAAGATTTTAAACGGTGATTCAACTGCTTCTTTACAAGCATTTGACACACCTTCCATGACAACAAGTGGATTTGCATCTGCTCAAATTTTTGATATTGTTGATGATAATCACCCTTCTGACGGAAATGCAACTCTTGTTTATCTTCAGGATGATTCATGGGGTGGTGTTTCTTATGATCATTTAAAAATTTGGACTGTTAATGTAGATTGGAATAACCCTTCTAATTCATCGATTTCAAATCCATCAGAGATTGCAACTACTGCTTTTAATAGTGTTTTTGACGGTGGAAGCTTTAGTAATCTACCTCAGCCATCTGGCCCGGACATTGACGCTATGCAAGCTACCGTGATGAATCAGGCACAATTTAGAAAATTTGCAACTCACAATTCTGCTATTTTAAATTTTGTAGTTAATACTATATCAACAGGTGAATTAGCTGGTGTAAGATGGTTTGAATTAAGACAAAATGGAGATGGTCAGCCATGGACAATATATCAGGAGGGGACATACACTGCTCCTGACGGTAGACATGCATTTGGAGCAAGTATGTCTATCGATTTACAAGGGAATATTGGTATGGGATATTCATCTCTCAGTAGTTCTGAATCAATTTCTTTAAGGTATACAGGTAGATATGCTGCAGATGCCCTGGGGGAAATGACCTTAGAAGAAGGTTTAATAGCTCAAAGTACAGGAAATAGTACAAATTTAAGATATGCAGATTATGCTCACATGAGTGTAGAACCAACTAATGATAAACAATTTTGGTTCGTTAGCGAGTATTTTTCACCAGGAAGAAGTCATATGGTTGGAGTATTCCAGATTGCAGCGGATGCAGCATATGATGCTGGTGTTGTTAGTATAGACTCTCCAGTAACCGGTACACTCACTGACAGTGAAACTGTTACAGTTACAATTTTTAATTACGGAGAAAATGATATTTCTAACTTTGACGTATCTTTTCAGCTTAATAGTGGTTCGGTAGTAACGGAAACTTACACCGGTACAGTTGGTACTGGAGAATCGGTTCAACACACATTTTCAACTACTGTTGATATGTCAACTGTTGGTACAACTTATGTAGTAAATGCTTACACATCTTTAACTGATGATGAAAACGATGCAAATGACGGAGTAACAGAGGATATTATTCATTTGAATCCTAACGATATTGGTGTTTCTGCAATTTCATCACCGTCGTCTGGGGAATTATTATCAAATGCAGAAGCAGTAACTGTTACGATAACAAATTATGGTGGTGCTACGCAATATGATTTTGATGTCACATATGAATTAAATGGTGAAACCGTGACTGAAACTGTATCAGGGCCACTTGAAGGTAACAGTTCAATTGAATATACATTTGAGCAGACAGTTGATGTTTCAGAATTTGGGACATACACTATTACAGTTTCCACATCACTAGATACTGATTCAGATGAAACTAATGATATGTCTACAACCGATATAACAAATATAAATTGTGCTCCATCAATGGATTGTAGTTTTGGAGATGGTTTACAGTTATTCCAATTGGGAGATATAAATAATCCATCAGGTTGCGAAGGTTATGGTGACTTTACAGATCAATCTGCTGACGTAGAACTAGGAGAAACATATGATGTTACCATGACTACTGGTTACGGAGATCAGAATGTTAGAATTTGGATTGATTATAACGATGATTTTAATTTTACATTAGACGAATTAATTTTAGATAATTATGAAATTGCTGACGGTTCAGCTGCAGGATCATTTACCGAAACTGTAGCGGTTACAATACCAACTAATGCAACTTTAGGCCAACATTTAATGAGGGTTAAAACAAGTTGGGCTACTGTCTTAGTTCCTGATGATGCATGTGAAGTCACTCCGTATGGCGAAACTGAGGACTATATGATTAATATTCTCCCTGCTGCTGCATATGATATAGGAGTTACAAATATTTCAAACCCTGTAACAGGAAGTTTATCTGCTACTGAAACGATCACTGTAGAGATTTTTAATTTTGGAGAAAATGAAGTATCAAACTTTGAAGTATCATACTCGATAAATGGTGCTACTGCTGTAGTTGAAACTTTCACTGAAACTTTAGCTTCAGGCACATCATCTGAATATAGTTTTGAAGCTACAGCTGATATGTCACAAATCGAAGCATACTATACAATAGTTGCATCAGTAAATTTAGACGGAGATGAAGATTCCGAGAATGATTCCTTTGAAGTTGAAATCCAATATTTGATAGATTATGATTTGGGAGTTTCAGGAATTGCTTCTCCAGCATCAGGAATTTTATTATCCAACTCAGAACAAGTAATCATTGCTATAACAAATTATGGTGGACTTACGCAATCTGATTTTGATGTTACTTTTGAAATCATTTTCCCTGATGGTTCTAGTCAAACCATAACTGAGTCTGTTTCAGGCCCACTTCCAGGCAATAGTTCAATGAGTTATACATTTGATCAGACTATTGATTTATCAATTCCGGGAAGTTACGATATAGCTGTTTATACTTCATTGCCAGGAGATGATGATCCCTCAAATGATGGATCAAGTGTAGAAATTGTCAATTCTAATTGTGCTCCCTCTATGAATTGCGCTGTTGGTGATGGTTTAACCCTATTCCAATTATTAGATATTGATAACACATCAGGCTGTGAAGGCTATGGTGATTTTACAAATCAAATAACAAATATTGAACAAGGAGGAACTCACGATGTAACATTTACAACTGGCTATGGTAATCAATTTGTAAGAGTTTGGATAGATTTTAACGATGATTATTCTTACACATTAGACGAATTGATTTTAGATAATTATGAAATTGCAGATGGATCTGCAGCAGGTACATACACCGAGACAACACAGGTAATAATTCCTGCTGATGCCCCGTTAGGTCAACATTCAATGAGGGTTAAAACTAATTGGAATGCTGAAGTGCCAGATGATGCATGCGCACTTACTACATATGGTGAAACCGAAGATTACATGGTAAACGTTGTAACTTCTTTAGGCTTAATAGGTCAAGAATTATTAGATTCTCAATTTAAAATTTACTCATCAAACAACGAGAATTTTGTTGTAAAATTAATTACTGATTATAACGACTTAATCACTTTTAGTGTTTATGATGTAAATGGTAAAATAGTTGTATTTAATAATATCGAAAAACATAATTCGTCAGCCTATGTTTATGACTTAGATATGTCATATGCTGCAGCTGGTGTATATTTAATAAAAATAGGTAATTCAGCAATTGGTTATAAAAAAGGAAGAATTATTGTAAAATAAAATTATGAAATTAAAATTTAGTCTTATTACGTTTTTATTTATAGCCTTATCTTCATTGGCTCAAGTTACAAACCAAGGAAATCCTGTCAGTTGGGATCTTAATTTAAGTTCTGATGGTGTAGCTGTCAAAAACCTACCGGAATTTGACATGGATCAAGTTAAAGCTGAAGATGAAATTAACGACGGAAAACCAGAATCTCCGTGGAGATTTGGATATACCCATAGTGTTGATTTTGGAATTGATGATGGTACATGGACTGAATTGGAAAATGGTGATAGAATATGGAGGTTACTGGTTGAGTCACCAGGTGCACTATCATTAAATTTCATATTTGATGATTTTTATATCCCACAGGGAGGAAAGCTATATTTATACAGCGATGACAAAAAAGATTTGTTAGGAGCGTATACATCTACTCAAAATCAAGAGTCAGCTATACTAGGCACTTGGCTGGTTTCTGGTGATAAAGTATGGTTAGAGTATTATGAGCCAATAGGTGTTTTAAATCAAGGTAGACTACATATCGCTAAAGCTACCCATGGATATAGAAATGCTTCAGATAGAAATTCTAAAGGTTTGAACGACTCCGGTGACTGTAACCTTGATGTAAATTGTTCTATTGGTGATGACTGGGAAGATTTAAAAAATCATAATAAAAAATCTGTCGCACTTATTATTATGGGTGGAAGTGTATGTACTGGAGCTTTAATTAATAATACCGAAAATGATGGAACCCCATACTTTTTGACAGCTAACCATTGTTACGGAGGTGATGAGGCAACTTGGGCATTTAGATTTGGTTGGATAAGCCCAACTAATGTATGTGCAACAAATGCTAATAGTCAGAATGGACCAACCAATATGACAATAAGCGGTTCGACATTGAAATCTAGAAGTTCAAGCTCAGACTTTGCTTTGGTTCAAATAAATGGTTCTATCCCATCTTCATGGGATAGAGTTTATGCAGGTTGGGATAGAACTGATAACACACCGGAATTTCAGGTTGGAATTCATCATCCAAGTGGTGATGTAATGAAGGTGTGTAGGGATGATAATCCGGCATTAAGTACTTTTTATAATGGAGCTTCAGTCTGGGAAATAAATGATGCAACAGGAGGATGGGAAATAGGAGTCACTGAAGGTGGTTCATCAGGTTCTCCTTTATTTAATCAAGACGGTAAAATAATTGGACAATTATACGCGGGGACAGCCGCTTGTTCAGGAACAGTTGATAATAATGGATGGGATGTTTATGGAAGATTAGGAATTTCATGGGGCGGTAATGGTTCTTCTACAACCCGATTAAGTGACTGGTTAGACCCTAGTGGTAATAACCCTACTTATATTGAATCATATCCTGCTTTTGAAACCTTTACTATTGATGGAGGAATTACTTCTATAGACTCTCCTGAGACAGGTAATTTAACTGAAAATGAAAATATTACAATCACATTAAGAAACTTCGGTGAAAATGATATCTCAAATTTTGATATTTCTTTTCAAATTAACGGAGGTAATACTGTAAATGAAAATTTTTCTGGCACCATTTCATCAACACAGAGTGTTCAATATACTTCCTATACAAGTTTTGACTTTGGTCAAGAAGGAGATTTTGAAATTACTGCTTCAATATCTATTGCTAATGATGAAAATTCTGACAATGACTCTGCTAGCTTAACAGTAACAAATATTGGTGGTGGTGATTGTCCTGATCAATATTCTTTACCTGTAGTTTGGAGAGATAATTTTGAATGCTATGATCCTTTTGCAATTGATAATATAGGAGCATGGGTTAGCTATGATTTAGATGGAGGTACAACTTGGGGAGCTAATGATCTCGATTTTGCAAATGAAAGCTATATTGGTTCAGGAATAGTATTTAATTATCCTCTAGCAGTTAGTACGGGTGGAGATATTTCTGTATGGAATTCATACGAGGGTAATCAAGGATTATATTTCTTTGCCTCAGGGGCCAACAGCACAACTTTTCCAAATAATGATTGGATGATTAGTCCAGAATTTACACTAGATGGTATAACATCTCCTCAATTAACATTTTGGGCTAAATCTGTAACTGATCAATACGGTCTTGAAAGATTTAAAATAGCTGTTGGAAATTCAACAAATTATAATGATTTTAATATTATTTCGACAGGAAATTATATAGAAGCACCTACCGAATGGACTCAATACCAATTCGATTTAAGTGCCTATGAAGGACAGTCCATTAGAATTGCTATAAATTATGTAGGGAATGACTCATTTGTTCTTCAAATGGATTCATTTTTAGTGGAAGGAACCCTAGGAATTAATGATACTGAATTAATAAATATTAGTTATTTCTACAATATAGCTTTAAAACAATTAGAACTAAGCTCAATTGAATTAATTAAAAATGTTAAGGTTTATAATTTACTAGGTCAAAACATATTAACCAGAGATATTGATGAAACATCATATATTTTAGATTTATCTAACTTAGAGACATCAATTTATATTGTTAAAATTAACGGGATTTCTGGTCAGAAAAGTTTTAAATTAAGAGTTAATTAGCTTATTTAAAAGATAGCTTTAAACTGAATCGATCCGTTATGTATGGTTTCACTATTTTGACTTTTTCGACCAAAGTATAGAAAATTTATATCTATTAGTTTTGATAATTTTTGTTGAAATTTAAACGACCAGGTATAATTTTCTCCGTTTTGCAATCCATTCATCATTACATAACTGATAATTGAATTTGAATTTCCGTTAAATTTATTTCTGTAGTAATTAAATTCTGAAATAAATCCTCTTTTTTCTTTTTGATTTAAAAATAAAGATAAACCAAATTGTTGTTGATCCAGAAATTCTTGATTACCTAAGCTATTATTTATTTTTAATTTTTTGTAAGTAAAATTTATCCTATTAAACTCTCCTGCTAAATACGTGAATTTGGGACTTATCTTTTCCGTATTTAGAATGTAGTTTTTTTCGTTATAATTTTCACTCCAGCTAGATTTAGTTTCTCTATCTCCTATTAATTCAAAAAGGTATATATTGTCTATCTTATGAATTATTTTAATTCTTTTAAAATCAAGTGAGCTTTTCGTTGATCCAAAAGAAAAATTATTTTTTGCCTCACTTTTTGAATACGTCAATATTAATGAGTGTCTTTGTTTCGCCTTATTTATGTAAAACACATTTTTTATATTATAATTATATGCTAATAAATTTTCTTCATCAATTTTAAACGGATTAATTTCTGTTTTTGGATTAATTTCTAAATTAGATTTTTTATCTATTGAATATTGAAATTGATTAGAAATATTAGATAATGCTTTTTTTATTATATTTTCAGAATTCTTTAATCTAGAAAAGTTTATTCTTAAAGAATAATTAAATTTATTTTGATAAGTTTTTACAAATATTTGATTAGGCAATAGCACTCTAATATATCTTCCTTCATCTTGAAAAGCAGCTATTTCAAACTCTTCTAATTCTTGAATATTATTTGCATTCAGGTCAATCCATTTATAGCTCCCTAAACCTTGCTCAACCTCAACGAATGTATACTCTTGTTGCGGCATATTTCCATGATTACTCTCAAAATATAAATCTGAATTAATCATATTTTTTAAAATTTTTTGACTTTGAATAAGTTTTGTATTCAGGTATTTTTCAATATTATTATTTTGTCTAGAAAAAAAATTATTTTGATTTATATATATATTTATTTTCGATTTACCATTATTAATAATCTGAGTATCAATAAAATATATATTTGAATAATTTACTTTCTCTAGATTATTTCCGATCAAGCTATCATTTATTTTTTTTCTGTATCCGAATTCAATAAATGATCTTTTGATTTCTCCAAAGCCTTTTTTTATTTCAAAGTTTTCATATCCAAAGTCTGAATTTAAAGTATTATTAAGGTTGTTATTTCCAGTTTTCTTTTCATAATTATAACTTATATTTGACCAACCAGTGCCATAATTATAATTTATCACATTTTTACTTCTTTTAAATTCACTTAATCCATAAATATTTTCTGACTTCATTATGCTAGAATTTGATAATATCTCAATATTATCAAATTCATTAAGTTTTATATTAAGAGAATTCCTGTTTCCTTCGTAATTATTTTCGAATTCCAGTTTTTCTACTTGATAACTTAAACTCCCCAGATTTTTCTTTCGTAATTCTAGTTCTAGATTAATTAAGAATTGGTTTTCATTTGAGATTAAAACTTCATTTAAATCCCAGTCACGTTTAAACTCAGGATTGTAAATCCTTTCAATAGTTTTAAATTTTTTATTTATATAATTGGCGTTAATTTTAGATTGTATATAAATATTATCTCTAAAATTATTTTCTGAAAAATAACTCAGTTTTGAGGCATATCCATTATTATCTTCGTCATCTATATTGGAAAACAAATTTTTGTCTTTAAAACTAGAAGCAAACTCTAAACTAAATTGTGTATTTTTTTCAGACTCAAAATTTAAATTGTAAACTATAAGTTGTAATTTTTCTGGAGATACAAGTTTAAATTGCGGATCATAATCTCCTTGTTTTTCTCCATTTTCAGGACTTACATACTCATAAATATTTTCAATGGCATTGTTAGCTATTAATATATAATCTCCTTGATTTTCCCCGACATTACTAAATTTAACTGAATATAATTCATCAGTTTCATTATTTGAATAAACATATATCTCTACGCCATTTATTAATTCTTTTTTATATAGAATTCTATTCTCATTATACTGGGAAATACTTCCAGATGATGCATTCATAAGTTGATCATTATCTCCAGCATTTGCTAATATTTCCTTCTGATCATCAGAAAGATTTTGCTGTAAAGATTGATTCTTTAGGTCAGATTCGTTATAGAAAGATAAGTTTTGAGTGAATCTTTGATTACTAATTTTAATATTTGAATAACTGATGAAGCTATTAAAGTTTTTTTCACTCAATTGGTATTCAACCTCAATTCTCATATCAGCCATAATTTGAAATTTTGAATTAAAAATAATTTCACCAGCATTATAATTTATCGTATAATCTTTATCAATTCCCCTTTCTAGTTTTATACCATTTACATAAACCGATTCACTCCCTGTAACTATAAGAACATATAATTCACCATTCTGACCAATTAGTTTATATGGTCCTTGATTTCCATTTTGGGAGTTTATCTGACTTCTTTTATATTTTCCTTTTACCATTGCACCTGAAGTTTCTATTTCTATTGATTTATTAATATTAGTGTTAAATGATAGACCTTGAATTCTTTTATTAAAATTTCCAAAAAAAGAATTATTTTTTTTCAAATCTATATCTCCCCCCCTAATTTTCCATTTATCAGATTTAAGTTCTATAAATATTTGATCGAATTCGTCAAGTTGTTGTGAATAACCATTATCCTGAAGAGGTAAGTTAGAATCTTGTATTGATGCTTTTATCGAAACCTTCTCACTTAGATTTCCAGAAATTTGAAGATCTAATTCACTATCAAGAACGGAATTTTGATTATTTCCGATTGTGACGCCCCTTGAAATACTCCCGTATGTATTTAGATTATTAAATTGGTTGTTTGTGGTTGTGTTTATTTGTGATAATCTATAAAGTTTATTGATATTATCTTTATTTTTAATAATTATTTTTTTATTTAATTTAAAATGATCTTTTTGGAATATATTTGGATATATTTCATTTGATATAGAATCATTAAATTTTTTTAATTCTTGATTAAAATTAATCACTGAGTCTTTATTCACAGAGATAATATTATTCTTTGAATAAGTATTTATATTGAAAAGGAGGATAAATAAAATCAATAATAGTTTCATACAATAGAATAAACTAAAAATAAGCCAAAATATTTTGTAATATTTAGAACATTAATAATTATTAGTATATGAAAATAATTTCATACAATGTAAATGGAATTCGGGCAGCGATAAAAAAAGGACTTATAGAATGGCTTGACAATGAAAAGCCTGATATTGTTTGTTTTCAAGAAATCAAAGCGTTAAAGGAGCAAATTGACATAAAAGCTTTTGAAAATATAGGTTATAAATTTAACTATTGGTTTAGTGCTAATAAAAAGGGATATAGTGGAGTAGGAATAATTTCAAAATATAAGCCAATTAAAGTTAAATATGGGACAGATATTTCATACATGGATTTTGAAGGAAGAAATATAAGATTAGATTTTGAAAATTTTTCGGTTATGAGTCTTTATATTCCTTCTGGAACAAATTTTAAAAGATTAGAATTTAAATTAAAATATATGGATGACTTTTTGGATTACATAAGTCTACTATCTGATAATATTAATAATTTAATAATTGCTGGGGACTATAATATATGTCATAAACCGATAGATATTCATGATCCTGTGAGAAATAAAAATGTTTCTGGTTTTTTACCTATTGAAAGAGAATGGCTTCAAAAGTTTATTGATTTAGGTTTTATCGATTCTTTTAGGATATTTAATAAATCTGCTCATAATTACAGTTGGTGGACATATAGAGCTAACGCCAGGGTTAATAATAAAGGATGGAGAATTGACTATATAATGGCTTCCAAATATTTAAAAGAAAAAATAAAGTCAGCTAAAATTTTACAAAATATAATTCATAGTGATCATTGTCCTATTTCAATAGTAATTCAAGATTAAACATAAAAAAAACCCTATCTACTGATAGGGTTTTTTTTATATAGATTTACCATTTTCATCTAAAAAACGATATTCAAGATATTTATATGCGTCTCTTGGAATAATTTTAATCCATTTTTGATGTTTAAAATACCATCCCAATCTAATAGATGGATATCCTTTTTCTATATATGCAGCAATAAATGGGTGAATATTTAGATGAATATTACTTTTCCCCATATTTATTAGTCTGTTTATATCTTCGGATATTTTATTGATTAAAACTATCGGAGCTTCAACTTCATTTCCGTTATTATTACTAGGATTTTTCTCTCTAGTTTTTATATTCATTTCTGGTCTAACTCTTTGTCTTGTAATCTGAATTAGTCCAAATTTACTAGGAGGAAGTATCTTATGTTTAGCTCTATCTTCTTGCATTTCAGATTTTAGGTGATTAAACAATTTTTTTCTGTTTTCTGCCCTATTTTGGTCGATGAAATCTACTACAATTATACCTCCCATATCTCTTAATCTTAGTTGTCTTGCAATTTCAGAAGCTGCAATTAGATTAACTTCAAGAGCTGACTCTTCTTGATTTTTAGCAGAGGATTTTCTATTTCCGCTATTAACATCTATCACATGAAGAGCTTCTGTATGTTCAATTACTAAGTATGATCCTTTAGTCATTGAAACATTTTTCCCAAATGAAGTTTTAATTTGACGCTCTATTCCAAATTTTTCAAATATTGGAATTTTTGACTTATAAAGTTTAACTATTGACTCTTTTTTCGGGTCAATTTTTTGAATGTAATCTTTAATCTGGATGTGCAAAGCTTCGTCATCAACTAATATTGATGTAAAACTTTCGTCAAATAAGTCTCTAAGAATTTTTGATGAAATATTCATTTCATCCATAACTTTCCCAGGTATATTTACGTTTCTTATTTTCCTACACATTGCTATCCATCTAGCATAAAGATTTTGTAAATCTTTGTCAAGTTCAGCAACTTTTTTGCCTTTTGCAACGGTTCTAATAATTACACCAAATCCTTTTGGCGTAATACTTTTTACTAATCTCTTTAATCTGTCTTTTTCGTTAGAATCTTCAATTTTTTGAGAAATAGAAATTCTTGTCGAAAATGGGACAAGAACAAGAAATCTTCCAGCTATTGATAATTCTGAAGTTACTCTAGGCCCTTTTGTTGAAATAGGTTCTTTAACTATCTGTATAAGAACTGATTGATTTGGGCTTAAAACTTCACTTATAGCTCCATTTTTATCTATTTCATCTTCAAATTTATAATTGTTTAAAGAGAAATTTTTAATTTTCCCAGAACCTACTCCCTTTATAAAACTTTGAAAGGAAGAAACTTTTGGTCCTAAGTCGTGGTAATGTAGAAATGCATCTTTTTTATATCCAACATTCACAAATGCTGCATTTAATGCAGGCATTGTTTTTCTAATTTTTGCTAGATATATATCACCAACTAAAAATTTTGTATTATCATTATCTTTATGAAATTCAATAAGTTTACCGTCTTTTAGTAAGGCAAAATCAACATTGTTTGAACTTGAACGAATAAGCAATTCTTTATTCATTGTATCAATTTTTTGCATTATATGCTGATTATTATATAAACTACAACCATTCATCAATTGTAAAATTATTTATTACAACCTATTGATGAATTTATTTCAAAGAACTTAAGTTATATTATTAGCGATAATAAAGAAGAAATTAATATAATTAATCTTTCTTCTTGTGACGATTAGCTCTACGTCTCTTTTTTCTCTTATGAGTAGCTACTTTATGTCTTTTACGTTTTTTTCCGCTAGGCATAAGCTATTTTTTAGTTAATTTTTAATTTCGTTTTTACACCATCTACAAAAAATTTAGACGGTTTAAATGCTGGAATGTTATGAGCAGGTATTTTGATCGCTGTATTTTTTTTAATATTTCTTGCTGTTTTCTCAGCTCTTTTTTTTACTATAAAACTACCAAAACCTCTAAGGTATACGTTTTCTCCATTCTCTAACGAACAAATAATTTCTTTCATTAATGATTCCACAGTAAGTTGAACATCTACTTTTTCAATTCCAAGTTTATTAGAAATATTTGCTACAATTTCAGCCTTTGTCATAAATCAATTTATTTTTATTATCAATAATAATTAAACAACGCCTGCAAATATATGTATTTTTTGCTTCAATATTTAAACGAATATAATTTAATTTATTGACCGTATAGATTAACTTTATAAACTTATTTTACATCAATGAATTTTAGTGAGTTAATTTTAGATTGGTATGATAAAAATAAAAGAGTTTTACCCTGGAGATCATCAAAAAACCCTTACAAAATATGGGTTTCTGAAATTATTCTTCAGCAAACTAGAGTAGCTCAGGGAATATCTTATTATAACAGATTCATTAATTCTTTTCCAGACCTAAAATCATTAGCACAATCAAATGAAAAAGAAGTTTTATTAAAATGGCAGGGATTGGGGTATTATTCAAGAGCTAGAAATTTACTTCATAGTGCAAAGTATATTTATAAAAATTTGAATTTAAAGTTTCCTTGCTCTTACGATAAAATTATTAAACTTAAAGGAGTTGGAGATTACACAGCAAGTGCAATATCTTCTATCTGTTTTAATGAAAAAAAGGCGGTTTTAGACGGAAATGTATTTCGAATTTTATCTAGAATATTTGAAATTGATAGTCCTATAAACTTATCTAGTTCTAGAAAAATATTTAAGCAAAAAGCTGATTTTTTAATTGCAGAAAAAAGATATGGTGATTATAATCAAGCCATAATGGATTTTGGTTCATTAATTTGTAAACCAAAAAATCCATTATGTTCAGCTTGCGTTGTATCTAAACTATGTAAATCTTTCAAAAATGATACGGTTACAAAATTTCCGGTTAAGACCTCAAAAAATAGGATAAAAACAATTTACTATGAATACATAGTTTTTGAAAATAATAATAAAAAAATGATTGTTAAAATAAATCATGGAATTTGGAAAAATCTATTCCAATTTCCCAGTTATACTTCAGAAAAAAAACAGTCTAAAAATAAGATAATCCAGTTTTTTCTAAATAAATATAAATTAAGAGAATTAAATATTAGTTTGTATAACGATAAATTTATCGAGCATAAATTATCTCATTTGAAAATAAAATCAAGATTTTGGAAAGCTGAAGGAAATATTAATTTAGAAGGGCAAATATTCACAGATATTTTTAAAGATTATCCAATGTCTAAATTAATGCATAATTTTATAGAAAAATATATAAAAATACATTAAGTTTAGATTATTCTTTTTTAAATTATATTAAAATTATGTCAGGAACTTTAAATAAAGTAATGTTAATTGGTCATCTTGGAGATGATGTTAAAATTCATCGCTTTGAAGATGGAGGTTGTGTTGGGAGGTTTCCGCTAGCAACTAATGAGACTTATATGAATAAGCAAACAAATGAAAGGGTTTCTAATGTTGAGTGGCATAACATTGTTTTAAGAAATAAAGCAGCAGAGATTTGTGAAAAATATCTTTCTAAGGGTGATAAAGTGTATATTGAGGGAAGAATTAAGACCAGAAAATGGCAAGATGATAAGGGTAATGACAGGTATTCTACTGAGATAAATTGTACTGAATTTACTTTTTTATCTAATAAAAATGAGATTTCAGATCAGTCAAATAATGTTCCAAAAGAAAATGTAAATAACTCAAAAGAATCGAACGAATTGGCAAATGAATCTGACGATCTTCCTTTTTGATTTATTGATTAACAATCTATATAATTGATTTTCTTAAAAAATTTTATCGAATTTGAGTTTCTATTAAATTATATTTTTCTGGTATTATTACTGCTTTTTTCTGCTTTGATTTCAGGATCTGAAGTTGCTTTATTTTCACTTACAAAAAAACAGATTAACGAAAATTTAAAATTTTCTTCATTCAAAATTATAGACAGATTATTGTCAAAACCAAATAAGTTACTTGCAACTATATTGATTGTAAATAATCTTATAAATATTTCTATTGTAATACTTTTTAGTAATATTGGAAATGAGATTTTTGAAGAAATTTCTTCTCCAATTTTAAAATTTATATTTGAGATAATTGTTGCTACCTTTTTAATTCTTTTTTTTGGTGAAATTTTACCAAAGATTTATGCTTCTAGAAATAATATTCTATTTTCTAAAAGAATATCTAGACTATTGAATTTACTTGATTTTATTTTTTCACCACTAAGTTTTCCAATGCAGTGGTTTTCAAATTATATAAATAGTAGGATTAGATTAAGAAGCTCGGCAATAAATATTAACGAGATTTCATATGCCTTAGATCTCACAGAGTCACTTAGTTCCAATAAAGATGAAAAAAAGCTTCTTAAGGGCATTGTTTCTTTTAGCAATAATATCACCAAAAACATTATGCAGCCTCGTGTAGATGTTTTAGCATTAGAAAAACAAACTTTATTTAAGGATGTGTTATTAACAATTTCAAATAAAAATCATTCAAGAATTCCTGTATATGAAACTAATCTTGACAAAATAATTGGAGTTCTACATGTTAAGGATTTACTTCCATATTTAAATGAAAAAAATTATAACTGGAATACATTGTTAAGAAAACCCTTTTTTGTTCCAGAAAATAAAAAACTAGATGACTTAATTTTAGATTTTCAAGAGAAAAGAATTCATTTAGCTATTGTCGTTGACGAGTATGGTGGAACATCAGGAATTGTTTCTTTGGAAGATGTTATCGAAGAAATTGTTGGAGATATTTCTGATGAATTTGATGATGATCAGATTTCTTATTCTAAAATTGATAATCATAATTTTGTTTTTGACGGAAAGACAAGTATTTCAGACGTTAGTAGAATAATCGGAGTTGATCATAAAATTTTTGATTCCCATAGGGGTGATGCTGAGACAATTGCCGGATTAATTTTAGAAGTATCGTATAATTTCCCTAAAATTAATAACAGATTCAATTTTAAAAATTTAATATTTAAAATCGAATCTATCGATGATAAAAGATTAAAAAAAATAAAAATAACTTTAAATAAATGAATCAATTTAAAATAATTATTTTTTTAATCTTTTGCATAATTTGTTCTTGTAATGATAATCATATAATTCCTAAGCAAAATGCCTTTTTGAGAATTGAATTTAATGAACCTGAATATGAAAAATTTATTTTTGCTGATCAAAAAATGAGTTTTTACTATAACAAAGGCTCTTCAATTTCAATCCAGAATAAAATAGTTTCCATGTATTATAAAAAAATGAAAATTAGTCTAGATTTAAAGTTTAACAAATTAAATAATAAAAATGATATTATTAATAATATGTCAAACTTCAGATTATTATTAGACACTCACGTTAAAAGGTCAAATGGTGTCTTTGTCAAAGAATATGAAAATTCAAATAGTCTACTTTATGGAAATCTGTATGAACTAAGTGGGGATGTCGCTTCACCAATACACTTCTATATTACTGATAGTTTAAGTAATTTTATTCATGGATCACTTAATATCAAATCAGAATCAAAGTATGATTCAATTTATCCTTCTATTCAGTATATAAAAAATGATGTCTTAGTTTTTTTTGAATCGATTAATTTGAATTATAATAATGAAACTAAATAAGTGGTTTTATTTAATAATCCTTTCCATTATTTGGGGGAGTTCTTTTATTTTAATAAAGAAAGGTTTAATCGGTTTAGAGGCTTCTCAACTAGGTTCTTTAAGGATTATATTTTCTTCTTTAATTATTTTTCTTTTTGCTTGGAAAAAAATATTTGATATAAAAATATTCGAATGGAAATGGATAATTATTTCTGCTTTTTTAGGAAGTTTTTTTCCTGCTTTTCTTTTTGCTTTTGCTGAGACACAGATTGACAGTTCGGTGGCTTCAATATTAAATTCTATAGTTCCACTAAACACTCTAATACTTGGAATGATTATTTTTAAAATTAAATCTACTGTAAGGCAAGTTATAGGAGTACTTATCGGTTTTTTTGGAACTTATTTATTGATTTCATCAGGAGTAATTATTAATCCAAATCAAAACTATTATTACGCTGGATTAGTTATTTTATGTTCGTTCTTATATGCACTAAATGTAAACATTATAAAAAAATATTTACAACATTTGTCGGCAATAACAATTACTGTAGGTCACTTTAGTGTTATAATTATTCCAGCTTTAATAGTTTTTTTATTTTCTGATTTTCAATTTGAAAGTTTGAAAAATCCTGAAACTAAAATTTCTATAATTTATGTATTTATATTAGCCTTATTTGGTACTGCTCTAGCAAAAATATTTTTTAATAAGTTAATCAAAATTTCAAGCCCAGTATTTGCTTCATCAGTAACTTACTCGATGCTAGTTGTATCAATATTTTGGGGCATCATTGATGGTGAAAAATTCTCTATCGATCAATTAATTGCAACGTTGATTATCATATTAGGCGTTGTACTTACTAATAAACAAAGTAATTCTAGAAACTAGAATCTTTTAAATCTTCATTTACAATTATTTCCTCAATTAAGATTTTTTGTCCCTGTATTTCAAATTCGAATGGAAATGTAATTCCGTCAACTTCTCTAAAATCAGAATAATTGGATGTAGTTAAGTTATTGTTTTCATCTTGAGATTCAACAGAAAATAAATATCCTGATAAGACTCCGTAATATCTAAAAGAAATATCATCACCTTCAGTCACTTTTATTTTATATGCATCCGCACCGCCAATGTTACTGATATTTATAAGTTCTAGATTTTTATCTGAATAATATAATTCTTCAAATATTCCTTGAACTGCTTTCATTTTAGCCAATGTATCATCATCCATATCAACTCTGCCTTGAGGTCCTTGAACGTATCCAGATTCGCCATCAAAAGATTGCCCTCCTTCAAACATAACCTGTCCGTTCATAACTACTTTTTGTTTAAATGATTCTTTATTAGGCATCTTGTTTTTTACAGTGAGCAGTACTTGCTGTGGAGTACCAGCTGGTAATTCTAATTTACCATTTTGAATTAGTGTATTAACAGTCTCTAGTTTTTCTCTACCCCCAATTACACCAATATAATTATTTATTACGTCCATTGCGCTTAAGCCCTCAGGAATTTCTTTATTAAAAATAGGCTTTGCTATCGGATTAGCATATTGGTCATAATAATTAATCGGAAATCCAACTTCCTCAAGATTAGCGACAACATCACTTCCTTTACCTACAACAATAATTCTAGAGTTTGCTATTTTAAAATACTTGTTAGCAACTCTTTTTACATCAGCTTCTGAAACAGAGTTTATATTTTCTAAATAAGTTTCATAAAAATTATCTGGTAAATTATTTAATTTAATATTTAGAGCATATCCAGCAATAGTTTGTGGATTTTCAGCTTGCCTAATAAAACTACCAACATATTTTGCCTTAGCATTTTTTAGTAAATCAGAATCTACTTTCTCAAGTCTAATCCTTGAAATTTCTTTTATAATTTCAGAAACTGCACTGTCAGTGACCATATTTCTTACTTTTGCACCCGCTCTAAATTTAGATACCCCATACCTGTTTGAACCTAGACTAGAGTAGGCTCCATAAGTGTATCCTTTATCTTCCCTTAGGTTTTTAAATAAATACCCAGCACCGCCACCACCTAGAATATCATTTGCCATTAAAGCAGCAAAATAATCTTCATCAGTCATTTTTAAATCAACATTATTGGTAACCTGAATGGATGATTGAGTAGCTGTAGGTAAATCAACAAAATCAATTTCTGTTAAACTCACATTTTCGGTTAATATTGGTTCAGGGTCTTGAAGTGGCTTTCCTTTTTTCCAACCGCTGAATTTTTCAGAAATT
>MDSW01097251.1_pt1 | contig 37581 bp, 23 predicted proteins | sample 811171 | NCBI WGS metagenome assembly MDSW01 (sample SAMN05326641, study PRJNA326480) | marine metagenome | isolation source: seawater | place: Atlantic Ocean: North West | collected 2012 | reverse complement strand
CGCCGCGAGCGACCGAGCCACGAGCCAGACGGTGGGCGCAGTGCCCGTTCCCGCCGCGCTCGCGGGGGCGAGCGTCTCGCGGTCCATCGCCGCGCCGGGAAGGCTCGCGGCCACCGCCTCCGCGGTGGGCTCGCCGATCGCCGCCGCCGCCGCCGCGGTGTTGCGCCCCATCGGCGCCGCGGTGAGCTCGATGATTCCGGGCCGCCGAACCCCGCCGCGAACCCGCGAGCCCGCCGTCGCTCCCGAATCCGCGTCGGCGCTCGAGGAACCGGACGACGAGCGCGTCGGCGCGAGTTTGGACGCGCGCCTGGACGCGGGGTGGCGGCGCTCGCTGGTCGCGGCGGCGAGCGTCTCCGACGCCGCCGCCGTCGAGGGAATGAAGTCCCTGTGCCACGACGCGATGGCCGCCGCCGGGGACGAAGCGGCGCTACGGGCGATGGCGGCGGATGCGGATTACCTCGTCGGCATCCTCGCGCGACGCGTCGCGCCCATCTTCGACGCCATGGTTGCCGCCCCGGGGCCGTCGACGACGCGCGCGGGCAAGTACGTCCTCAACACGATGATGCAGGTTTTCCAGGAGCCGACGCTCGCGGGCGCCGTCGGGGAGGAAAACGAGCGCGTCGCCATCGCGACGCTGCTCGAGCGGCTCCTCGACAACGACCTGCCCAGGATGGACGAGGGCCCGCAGCTCATCAAGGCGCTCAACGTGCTGATGCTCAAGGTCTTGGAGCACTGCCCGAAGACCTCGTCGTTCACGGCGCTGCTTCGGCTCCTGGCGACGCCTCCAGACTCCGTCGCTCGCGACCCCGAGGCGACGGCGAAGTTCCACGAGCTCGTCGTGAAGTGCCTCATCAAGCTCACGAAAACCCTGGGGGCGACGCTCAAGGAGGTGGACCTCCCGGCGCTTCTGCTGGAGGTGCACGCCTTCTTCGACGCCCTCGGCGTGGACGAGATCAGGCGCCGCGGCCGGGCGGGCGACGGCGGGGACAAGCCCCTGCGCATGGTCAAGACGATCCTGCACAAGGTGACGGAGATCATCGGGCACGACGTGTACGATCACATGGGGCTCTGCCCGCCGAGGCACGCCGAACCGGCGCCCATCATCTACGCGTACGTCGAGCTCAACCTGAGATCGATGTCGAACGCCCCGGGTGTCCCGCGCGCGTTCACGCCGCGGGCCGAGCCGGATGAGCCCGACGAGCCCGAGCGAGAACCCGAGCCCGTCGCCGCGCGCGCGCCTTCCCCTACCGCGCGTGCGTCTTCACCCGCTCGTGCGCCTTCCCCCGCGCCTGCGCGAGCACCCCCGCCCGCGCGCTCGCCCGCGCCTGCGCGAGCACCCTCACCCGCGCCCTCGCCGGCGCCCGCGCCGCCTCCGCGGTTGACCCCCGAGGCGTCGGCATTCCGGGCGCGCTCGACGCCGGCGGCGAAGACGCCGGCGGCGAAGACTCCGGCGGCGACGGTGGCCGGCGCTGGCGGCGGCGACGTCGAGATGGTGGACGCGTTCCGTCCCGCGACGCCCGTGTCCGCGGACCTGAAGTCGCGCCTGGCGGGTATATTCAAGAAGATCGGCGAGAAGGCGACGACGGCGAAGGGTCTCGAGGAGCTATTTGACTTTTCCAGGGAGTTCCCGATGGTGGACATCCAGCCGCACCTCGCGCGCACGTCCGGAGCGTTCCAGAACTACATCAAGCGCGGCCTCGGTAAGGTCGAGGCCGCGAGGGCGCAGCAGGCCGCGGCGCTGGCGGCGGCGACGCCGAGCGGGCGCGGCGTCGCCCAGCCTGCCATCGAGGCGAGCCCGATGCCGCAGATGGAGCGCACAGCAGCGGAGGTGTACCGCGAGAGGCTGGCGAGGATCCAAAGGGGCGAATCCGCGGCGTCTTCCGCCCCAGCCCCAGCCCCAGCGGCGGCGGCGAGCAGCACCGGTCTCCCGACGGCGAGCGCCGGTCTCACGACGCTTCGCGAGCGGATGAATCGCATCGCCGCGAAGGCGGGGACCGCGGGGGCGTCGGCGGGCGTCGTCGCGCCCAGGGCGCCGCCGGACGCGCAGTCGACGTTCGACGACCTGCAGGCGCGCATGGAACGCATTCGCGCCGGCACCAAGGCGGCGAGGCAGCAGCAGCAGTGAGCACAGCAGCAGCAGCCGCGGTGATGAGATGAGGAGAAGGATACTGGAAGTGGAACAGGCGGACGAATGGGATGTGGATCACGGCGAAGTTTGATGAGGAAGGGGAGAGAATTAGGGGAGCGACGCGAGAGGCGGACTTTTGGGATTTTGCGTAAAATTTGTGGCGCAACACGACAAACCAATCGGCCCTCGCCTCTTCGAAGCTCGCGCGTCGCGACACGACCCCCTCTCCCGACTGCACATCTTCACCGATGAACTCACCCTGACGTCAATGTTCTCAGTTCTGGCGGTTCTTGATGTAGTCGGCGAGACCCAGCAGCGGCGCGGCGAGCTTAGGGTCGTAGTCCGCCAGGATCTCCTTCGCCTCGGTGATGAGGTCGTCCGCGATTTTGCGGGACTCCTCCAAGCCGACGAGGCTCGGGTACGTGGCCTTTCCGACCGCCTCGTCCTTCCCCGCCGTCTTCCCGAGCTGCTCGCTCGTCTGCGTGCAGTCGAGGATATCGTCCACCACCTGGAACGCGAGCCCGATGAGCTGCGCGTACTTCCCGAGGCGCTCCACGTCCTCCTCCCCGGCGCCCGCGAGGATGGCGCCGGAGGTGACGGCCACCTCCAGGAGCGCGCCCGTCTTGTGCGCGTGGATGTACTTGAGCGTCTCCAGCGTCACCTCGTCAGCGTCGGCGCCCTCGGACATGATGTCCACCACCTGCCCGCCCACCAGTCCTTCGCTGCCGACGGACTTCCCGACGTCGACGATCACGCGCAGAGTGCGATCCGCGGGGACCTCCGCGGGCGTCGCGCGGCCGATGTGCTCAAACGCGTGCGAGAGCAGCGCGTCGCCGGCCAAGATGGCCATCTCCTCGCCGTACACCACGTGGTTCGTCGGCTTCCCGCGGCGGAAGTCGTCGTTGTCCATGCTCGGGAGGTCGTCGTGGATGAGGGACATGGTGTGGATCATCTCGAGCGCGCAGGCGGTGGGCATGGCGATCTCCATCGTGCCGCCCATGAGCTCGCACGCGGCGATGGTCAGGCACGGGCGGATGCGCTTGCCGCCGGCGAGGAGGGAGTAGCGCATGGACTCGTGCAGTCGCTCAGGGTACATCTCGGGGACGGATTCCGAGAGCGCCTCCTCGATCGCGGCGTTTTTCTCCTTGATGTACGCCGCGAAGTCCACTTCCGAGGCCTCCACGGCCGCCGCGGGGGCGGCCGCGGATGCGCGGATGGCGCTCGCGGGGCCGCGGCGAGCGGACACGGTCGCCCGCGTGGTGGGGTTCCGAGACGCGATGGCCCCGGGCCGGGTGGCGAAGGTCAGCGCCTGCATCGTGCTCGTCGCGTGGGTCGTCGTCGACAAAAGACGCGCGAGCGCGGCGACGGCGCGAGCTCGGCCGGGTGGCGAAGAGGGAGGCGGCGCGGCGGCGCGCTCCTCGAGTGGCCCCGGACCCCCGACGCTCGGTCGAGAGGAGGAGGAATTCCTCTCTGGATAAAAAACCCGGGCGGAGATCTGGTGCCCGTGGAGGGGAGGCGGATTCGCGACCGCTGATTGGCTGAGAGTTGCCCGGGCTCCAGGATCCTCTTGGCGCGAGATTTTTCTTCCGGGCAGGAGGAGATTCCGCCACTCTGGACGGAAAAAGCATAGGTCCGCGTCATCATCCGACACCGGCAGAGGCCGCGCAGAGGCCGCGCGCGCGGCTGACGTGCATGCCCCCCGGCCTCGTCCTTTCGACGCGCCTCAGCACTCCCCCTGAGTCCCCGCGCGTTCCTCGCGCTCGCTCGTCCCGTCTCCGCCCTTCCGGAGGCGTCCCCGCGTCGAAGTTCGCGCGTGCTCACCGGTTGGCCTCCGCTGTGACGACGGGCCGTCGCGTTGTCTCGAGCGTCTCCGGCGCGGGGACCCACCGCGCGGGCTCGACGAGCGCGTCGTCCGAGATGTGTCCCGCGCCCGCGTCCGGGTCGAGCGGGCCGAGGATATTCGTGGTGAGGCATGAGAAGCGACCGGTGGAGGACCCGAGCTTCCACGTGAGCCTCACCGAGGAGGGCATGCGCGACGCCGCCGGAAGCGTCCACGACGCACTCGTCGCCGCCGGCGTCACCAAAGTAGTCACGAGCCCGTTCCGAAGGGTCTTGCAGACGGTGCAGCCCTTCCTGGAGAGCGCGAAGCTCAAGGCGCACGTGGACTGGGCGTTGTACGAGCACCCGGAGCCCAACCCGGAGCCCGTCGTCGCGCTCCCGGAGTATTTCGCCCGCGACTTCGCCGTGGAGGATGCGTACGAGCCAGTCATCCGAGGGGAGGAGATCGACGTCAACAACCAATCCTTCGACGATGTCCACGCCAGGGTGCGCGCGCTCGTGGCGACACTCGCCGAGACGCACGGCGAGGGCGACGTCCTGCTCCTTGCCACGCATCAGACTTCCGTGCACTCCATGCTGCATCAGCAGAGCGGCATACCGATGGATTGCCTGAACGTGCCCATGGGGACCGTGCTCGAGTTGGACTGGAGAGCCATTGTGAGGAGCGGGGCCCCGGAACAGAAGGATTGAGGGGAGGGCGCGCGCGACGTTCGACGACACCCAGGGGGTCGCGTGTATACGTACATATGTGACGTGGAATTCGAGCGCGGATCGTGGGTGCGCGATGTGACGCTCGTCATCTGTAATAGTATCAAAGTACACAGAGGGGCCTCCCTCGATCTCGACTCTCGCCCGACAACCTGTCGCGATCGCTCGCGCTCACGCCGCGATCTTCTTCTTCGCGAGCTCTGCCCTGTACTTGTTGGGGATGCCACTCATCGCGAGCTCATCGAGCTTGCGCTGCTTGATCGCCTCCAGCTTGGCCCTCTCCGCGGCGAGGTTCGCCATGAGCCGATCGCCCTCGTCGAGGTACTCCTGTCGCTCGCGCTCGCGCTTCTCCGCGTTGTACGCAATCTGCGACTGCAGCTCCTCCTTGTGGTTCCTCCTCGCGCTCGCGAACCTCGCGGCGGCGGCGGCGTCCTCCTCCTCCTTCTGCAGCTGCGCGTCGACGACGCGGAAGAACTCGTCGCGCTCCTCCCGCGCCTGGTCGCCGAGCTGCTTGAGCTTAAGCAGCTTCTGGTGTTCGCGCGCGGTCCGCAGGTCCTCGTTGATGGCGCGTTTGCGCGCCATCTCCGCCCTCTCCTTGGCGCGAAACGCGCGCTCGTGCTCCTCCTGGATCCTCTGCGCGCGGAGCTCGTCCATCTCCGCCTGCGTGTCCGACGCCTTCTCCTGCGCCGCGCGCATCCGCGCCGTCTCCAACTCCTTCTCCCGCGCCTGGCGCTCGCGCTCCAGCTGCTCCTGCATCTCGCGCTCGTCGCGGTCCGCGATGTACCTCGCGATGCGCTCCTCCTCGTCGCGCTCCGCCTGGATCACCAGCTTCTTCCGCTCGAGCTGCGCGGCGTTGGCCCGGGACACCTCCTCCAGAAGTTTCCGCCCGGCCTCGCGCTTCCGCGCCGCCTCCGCCGCCTCCTCGTCCTTCATTCGCTGGATCTCCGCGAGCATCTGCCTCCGGTCGAGGTCCAGGAGCTCCTCCTGCCTCTCGCGCTCGCGGGCGCGATCCTCAATCTGCTTCATGAGCACCGCCGCGCCCTTCATGCGATCCTCCTGGCGTTGCCGCTCGCGCGCCTCGTACAGGTCCAGCGCCTTCATGCGCTCGATCTCCATCATGAGGTCCATCCGTCGCTCCTCTTCCTGCGCCTCGGCCTTGATGTGCTTCTTCTCCTCAAGCTGCGCGTCGCGGATCGTGACGCACTTGCTGTAGAGCATCATCTGGTTCATGTTCTTGACGTCGTCCAGACCCTCCTCGATGAGCAAATCGGCCCGCGTCTTGGTCGCCTCGTCCTTCGCCGTGTTCTCCAGCTCCAAATCCGACTTTCCCTTCGTCGCCGCCTTGGACGCCTCGAGCGCGAGGATCTTCTCGCGCCGGGACGCGCCGAGCGCCCGCTCCGCCTCCCTCGCCTCCCGTCGCTCCGCCTTGATCGCCTCCACCTCCTTGGCGTCGAGCACCGACGCCGGCCGACGCATCCGCTCGAGCTCGGACGCGCTCAGAACCGCGACGCCGCGATCGCTCGCGGTGTCTTCTGCCCATGGCGCGGGGCGACGGGGTTTAGAGCCGCCGCCGGGGACCTTCGAGGGAATCTTCTCGAACCCTTGCGAGGAGGTGGCGCGGAGCTTCGCGCCCGTCTTGTTCCCGAACAGGGACTCGTCCACGGTGCTCGATTTGGACACCCTGCGGTACGAGGAGCGGGTCATCGTACCGCCGGCCTGCGAGGGGAACGAGGAAGCGCGGGCGGGGAGGGGTGAACCGCGTCAGCACCTGCGCGAGGACGCGGGGGATCAGGGTGCGGGACGCTTGGGGGAAGGAAGGGGGGGGATGCCCGGGGGCCAGGGGCGCGCGAATTGGCGCGCCCCGACGAATTTTCCCCCTCGCGCGTTCCCCCGACCTTGGAGTCAAATTCTCCGCAACTCGTCGGGGGACGGAGAACGCCTTCCAGCGCGAGGCGAGACCATCTCACGCGGGGTTCGGAAACGGGAACGCGCGGGAGGTGGACGCACCATCGCGTTTGCGGGTTCCGAGTCGACGAACTCGGGTCGCGAACCGCGTGCACTCGCGTCGCGCACGTCAGGGTGGGGCAGGGAGTCTGCCGGTTTTAGGCCTTGGTTCGCGCCCCGATGCGGCACATCAGACCAAAGCCGCAGTTCTCAGAAGTTACGGATCGGTTGCTGCGTCGCGAAAAGCGCGACGTGTCGTGCCACTCGGCACATGTTGTTCGCGAGCGCCCTCGCGTCGCGCCTCGCGAGCTCGGCCCTCCTCTCGCGCGTCGCCGTCGCCTCGTCGCCCCGCTCCACGCTCGCGCGTTTCGGATTCCCCGCCGGGCGCGTCTCGGACCGCGGCGCGGGTCTCTGGGTTTCGGCCGCGCGAGGGAAGCGCTCGAAGACGGATAGCGGCGGGATGCGCGGCGTGAAGAAGGAGAACTTGCCCACGAAGACGTGCGTCGTGTGCGACCGGCCGTTCACGTGGAGGAAGAAGTGGGAGCGATGCTGGGACGAGGTGACGACGTGCTCCAAGAGCTGCAACGCCGCGCGGCGGCGAGAGAAGCAGAGCGGCGCCTCCGGCGCGGACGAGAGCGACGGCGCGAGTGATGACGACGGGGAGGCGTCCGACGTCGACGTCATCCCGTCCTCCCCGCGAGGCGAAGGGGCCGACGCGAAGGACGCGAAACGGGACGCGCGCAAGGCGGCGAAGCGAGCGGCGAAGGCGGCGAAGCGCGCCAAGCGCGCGGGCGAGGACGGCGGCGCGGGCGGGTCCAAGCCGTGCGACGGGTGCGACAAGGCCTCGGATCTATTGGTCCGATGCCAGGTGGACGAGAGCAAGCGGTGGCAGATGTTGTGCGGGGCGTGCTGGAAGCGCGCCAGCGGAGGCGTCACCGACGGAGACGCCGACCACCCGCACTACCGATACGGCGGACTCTGGAAGAATAGAAGGGCGCAGAAGGGCGGCGCGAAAGACGACGCGGGCGAGGACGTCGCGAGCGGGCTCGAGGAATTAGAACTCGCCTGAACATAGACGTACTATTACGATTACCTTTGGTTTATTTAGTACTCCTTCGGCCCGCCGGTCGGAGAGTCCCGCCGCCGTCTCGTCCCGGCCTCGTCGTTTTCCCTCCATCACGTCCGCACGCTCACGCGCGTGTGGTCCTCGCGCGCGCTCGGCAGACCCTTTCCCGGCCTCTGGTCTCCGCGGCGTTCGTCGCGGAACTCGCCCGCGGGTCGCCTTCCCATGGCGTTTGCGGCGCTTCTCTTTGCGTCGACGGCGGCGGCGACGGCCGCGTCGGGGTCCTCGTCGGCGTCCCTCGCGAGCGCCGCCGCCTCCACCGCCGCCTCCCCCGCGAACGTCCGCGTCACGACCTCGTCCGTCGCCCCGGCGCCGCGCCGCACCACCCCGCCGACGGCTCCGGGGCGGAACTCGTCGGCGGCGGCGCGGAATTCGTCCGCGTGTCGCGCCCACACGTCGCCCAAATCGTCGTCCGACGATCGGTTCGTCGCGCCGCCGGAGGAGACGCCGCGAGAGTCGTCGTTCGCCTCTCCCTCCCCGCTCGCGTCCCCGCGCGCGTTCTCCCCGAGACGCAGGACCCGCCCCGCGTCCGTCGCCGCCGGTCCGGATCCCCACGGCGTCGGTTCGAATCCCCGAGCGCGCGCGCCGGTCGTTCTCTTCGCCCCGAAGGCGTCGCTCGCGGCGCCGCGCGGGTCTCGGTACTCGCCGTGCGCCCTCGCCGCCGCCGCCCTCGTCTCCGGGTCGCGCGCGCGCAGAGCGCTGCGCCTCCTCATCTCTTCGTCGCTCCACTGGTCCGCGAGCGACGCGACGGGGAGGGGAAGCGTCGCGCGCCAGTCCTCCACCGCGCGATGCCGCCCGCCCCCGGCCGCGGGGAGCGACGCGAGCGGAGGCACCCGAGGCGGCGGCGCCGAGTCCGCGGACGAAGCAGTCACGCCGGCGTCCGGAACCGCGAGCGGCGCCCACGACGCGGGCGGGCGCGCGTGGGCGTCGGGCGGCGTCGGGGATCGCATCCACGACGCGCGACGCGGAAACGCCACGTGGAACGCTTTCGGGGACGGGCGCCGCGAGCGCTCGGGGTCCGCCTCGCGGCCGTTCGCGTCGGCGAGGGGCGACCCGGGGAGGGGCGAGTGGTGACGAGCGGGGGGCGCGGTTTCGCGCGGGGACGGTTCCGCCGCACTGGGCGCGTCGTCGAACAGGGCCCTGGCCAACGCGACCGTCGCGGGGACGGGTCGCCGCGTCGAGCGTTCGCCGACGGTGTTCGCGTCGGCTACTCCCCAAACGTCGTCCCAAACGTTCTCGCCCCCGCCCCCTCCCCCTCCTCCCCCTCCTCCTCCTCCTCCTCCTCCTCCGGGGGACGGACCCCCACTCGCGGCGAGGAACGAGGCGGCCGCGCCGAGCATCTGAGGCTGAGGCATCGCTCGAGGCGCGGCGTCGAGGAGGTGGGCGCGCGCGTGTCGCTCCGGGGTTCGGAAGGCCCCCCACGACGGCGTCGGCGGGGGCGGCGCCGCCCGGGCGTCGCGCGATCCGGACCGCGGGGTCCCGTCGAGGGCTATGGGTCGCGGGGACGCCGAGACGAAACTCGCGGCGGCGGACGCGGGGCTCGCGAACCGCGCGCCGCTCTCGGGGGGTCCCTCGAGGAGGTTCGGGCGCCCCGCGTCGAGGCGCGCGCCGGCGTCGACGGACGCGGGGAGGCCCCGTCGCAGGCGGCGCCACTCCGCCTCCACGCCCGCCTCCGCGGTGGCGTCGACGGGGAGGCCGCGGCGCTGGAGCGCGTCCGCGAGCTCGCGGTCGAGGCGGGCGTGGCGCGCGCGCTGGGTCACGCGGAGATCGCGGAGCTCCCTCGCGTGCGTCTCGAGGAGGGACGCGACGTCCATGGCGCACGACGGGTCCGCGGTCACGGCGGATTCCGCCTCCGCGCGCTCCGCCTCCCTCAGCTGCGTCGCGGCGTTTCGCGCGTCCCACGCGGCGGCGTACTCGCCCTGCGCGATTTTGACCTTCGCGAGCTGGCTCAGCGCGTGCACGCGAGCGGAAACCTGCGCGAGGGCGAGCGTGGGGGGGGGGAGGGGTGAGTGGACGGGGTGAGAAGGGTCGGGAACGCGACGGACGCGACGCGTGGAAATCGCGCGTTCCCCCCGCGAGCGGTCGTTGCCGCGACCTTCCGCACCTCCTCGCGTCCCCGCACGCCGAGTGCCGCCGTGCACACGCTTCGGTGCAGACGCTCCACCTGCGCGGCATGCTCGACCCGGAGCTTCGCGTCCTCGACCAGCTCCGCGTCGCGAAGCGCCGCGCGCCGCGCGTCGAACGCGCGACGCACCGCCGCCTCCATGACGCCAATGGAAATGCCGACTGTGCCGGAGTCTCGGAAGAAACGCCGGCGGGGTGTTCGTGGAACTGAAAACTACGAGACCCCGTTTTGGAACTCCCCGCCTTTGTCCTGCCCTCGCGCGCGTCCTCGACACACGGCGCCCCCGCGCGCGCACGTTCGCGTTCGGATCGCGCGCTCGCTCGCGGCGCCTCCGCGCGATGGGCGTCGAGGGCGGCGGCGTCCTCGAGCGCCCCCCCCTCGACCTGGGCGCGGACCACCCGCCGCTGATGGACGAGAAGAGCGCCTTTCTGAGCGAGCTCGCGCGGCATCGCGAGAAGCCGGCGACGCGCGCCCCCCCGCGGCGCATGACCGCGATGGGCGCGCCCGGCGCGCACTACATCCTCGACGGGGACGAGCGCCTTCGCCCGCCCTCTCGCGGCCTCCCGCGCGTCGCCGTCGCGCGGCTCCGAACCCGTCGCGACGGCGTCGGCGGGACCGAGGGCGCCGACGCGCTCGGCCCCGCTCGCGCGTCGCGCGTCGCCGGCGGGAACGCCAACGCGGACGCGCGCCCGGACCTCCGCCTCGGCCCCGGAGGCAGCGGCGGCGGCGCGGCGGCGCTCAGGTACAGGCAGGCGACGTACGGCGCCGGCGCGGCGCGCCCCCCGGCCCCCGCCCCCGCCCCCGCCCCCGCCGCGCGCGCGCCCGGAACGCTCCCGCGCCACCCCGCGGGATCCGTCCGCGACATCGTCTTCCCCGGTGGAAAAGGCGACCCCGCCGCCGCCGCCGCCGCCGCCGCCGCCGCTCCCAGGCGCCGCCGCGCGCCCCGCCCCGCGTCCGCCGCGCGCGGCTCGAGCCGCCCGCAGAAGAGCCGCGGCACGCACGGCGCCGCGCGACGCGCGGCTGTGCCCCGGGAGGAACACTTCCCGCGCGGCCCCGGGCGTTCCGACGACGATTTCGCCGCCGCCGACGGCGCCTGGCCGCGACCCATCACCCCGGACCCGGACCCCCCCGACGATCCCCGTCGTCACCCGGGGCCCGCCCACGCCCAGGCCCACGCTCACGACCCACCCCACATCCCCGCTCCGGCGTTCCGCCGCCCCGCGGGGATGGCTCGGCTCGGCGCGTCCACCTTCGTCGAGCGCCGCGCCGCGCGGTCGGTGGCGGCGCGGTTGGACGCGGCGGTGTCTGCGCGACTCGAGCGCGAGGCGGCGGAGGCGTCGGGGTCGTCGTCGGGGTCGTCGTCGGGCGAACGCGACGCGTCGGACGCGGCGCTTCTCGAGCGCCTGGTCGAGGAGGCGATCGCGGTGGGGCTCGCCGCGCTGGTGGACGGCGGCGCGGAGGCGATGGCGGAGGCGATCAAGCTCGCGGAGACGGCGCGGCGGCGCGAGCGCGTTCGCGCGTCGCTGACCCGCGCGGTGACCAAAAACCGCCCGAGCGCGGAGGCGCTGGCGGAGGCGCGGCGCGCGGGGGTGCGGAGCGACGACCCGGCGGTGCGCGCGATGGAGGCGTGCGTCAAGCGCGCGGAGCGGGAGGCGGCGATGGCGAGGCTGGCGGAGGAGATGGACGCCTGGGACCCGAACGCGGAGTCGAAGGAGGAGGAGGCGGACGAGGACCGGCTCGCGGCGGCGCCCGCGGCGTCGCGGACGGGATCGGGTTCGGGTTCGGGTTTGGGTTCGGAGGGGGGATCGGAGGAGGCGGGGGGCGGAGAAGAGGGCTCACCGGGTCCCGCGCGCGCGTCGTCTCCGTCGCACCTCCCGGCGTCTCTGGACGGCGGGCGGTTGGTCGTGGATGAGATGGTGGGGGAGGGCGCGTACGGGGTGGTGATGCGTTGCACGGAGGCGTCGACGGGGGCGCGGCGCGCGGTGAAGGCGTTTAAGATTCGCGAGAACGACCCCGACGCGGAGGAGGTGCGGCGGACGAGCGCGCGGGAGATCGCGACGCTGCGGGACCTGCGGCACCCCAACGTCGTCGCGCACGTCGGCGATTTCACCGAGGGCGGGAAGCTGTACGTGGTCATGGAGTTCGTCCCTCGGACCCTTCTGGAGATTCTGGACGCGCGGCCCCAAGACGCGCCGGGCCTGCCCAAACGGGACGTCCGGCGGTTCGTCAAGCAGCTCTGCCGCGCGGTGACGTTCATGCACGCGCGCGGGTTCGTCTACCGCGACATCAAGCCGGAGAACGTACTCGTCACCGATTCCAAGACGGTGAAACTGTGCGACTTCGGGTTCGCGCGGAAGGTCCCGGAGACGGAGGCGGAGCGGAACAAACTGACGGACTACGTCGCCACGCGGTGGTACCGCGCGCCGGAGCTCCTCCTCGGGCGCCCGTGGTTCGACGAGGGGTCGAAAACGCTGACGCGGACGACGTACGGCAGGGCGGTGGACATGTGGGCGGTGGGTTGCTTGATGGGGGAGCTCACCGACGGCGACCCGCTGTTCCCGGGGCAGAACGACGTGGACCAGCTCGTGCTGATCCAGCGGTGCGTCGGGAGGCTCACGACGGGGATGTACGCCGCGTTCGAGCTCAACCCGCACAACGACGGCGTCGCGTTTGACGAAAACGACCGGAGCGCCCCGGAGGAATCGCTGGAGCACAGGTACCTCCTGCCGGGGAAGATGACCGAGCGAGAGCTGGACTTCATGCGGGGGCTGCTGGAGGTGAACCCGAACGACAGAGCCACGGGGGAGGCGTGCCTCGCGCACGAGTACTTGCGGTTCGAGGAAGAGGGGGAGGAGGAAACCGACCCGGGCGCGGAGTCGGACCCGGGGGAGGAGTGAGTGAGTGGAGAGCCTGCCGGCGTCCCGGATCGAGGCCCGACGAGGGGGCGGGGGCGCGGGGGCGGGGGCGGGGGCGCGGGTCGAGAAGCGTCGGGTCCACGAGGGGTACGCATCGGTCGGGGAGGGGGGCGTTCGTGGACGTCGTAAGCACGTGGCTATTATACCGGAACCCGGGGACGGATCGTTCGTCGGTCGAGACTCGGCGACGCCGAAACCTTCCCCCGCCGCGCACTCAACCCTCGTCTCACACGCGGTCGCTGGCGCCGTCGACGCCGTGCTTCTCCTGGAGCGCCGCGAGCTCCGCGGGATCGATTTTTTTCTTTTTCCCCCTCGCGGCGTTGAAGTAAAGGACGATGAGGTACCGGTTCGCCACGTTGAAGCCGCTGAGGTGCTCCACCGCCTGCTTCGCGTCGTAGATGTCCTCGTACACCACGTACGCGGTCCCGCGCGTGTCCTTTTTATCGCCCAACCGGATCTGCCGGATCGCGCCGTACTTGCCGAAGATGTCGTACATCTCGTCCGCGGTGATGTTGAACGGCAGGTTGCGAACGTACAGCACGCGGTTCACCTCGGGGGGGAGCCGCGCGTTCCGGCTCTTCAACCCCGCCGCTTCCGTCGCCGCCGACATGACGACAGAGCGCCCCGGGGGCAGTGCCCCGCTGATTCAGGCCCCCGGACGCCCGAGCGACCCGCCGAAAGAACCCCCCCGGGCGCGAACCGCGAGCGCGGCCACCCGAATGCGAGCGGGCTCGCGCGACGAAGGCGAGCCCCGACGACCCTCGCCCGGTCGCGCGACGCGCGTTGTGGGGCCCCGCACGAGGGCGGCGACAAATTTCGCGCGCGCTGCCGGCAGCGGGACGAAATCGAGCATCACGACTCGTGGTCAGAAGATTCTACGTGTACGTATTCTCGTATGGGACAGCCAGTCTCATGAAAATGCCCGGCGAACGGCGGTTCGTGATGACGCGCCGCGTGACGAGGGAAAGTGCGTTCGGAATATTTGTCGAACGTCGAAACCCCCTCGAAACCCGACACCTCCCGGGGGCGCGCTCGGCGCGCGACTGCCGCGATGGGGTCCACGAGATACACAACGACCGGGAGGAGGTTCGCGCAGTACAAGGAAGGGAGGGAGAAACGGGGGAACACCGTCGAAATGCGGTGCGAGCGGTTCTTCGCGAACGCGACCGCGATGGCGATGACGGAGGATTTTGGCGAGACGTGCCCTTGCGACGCAAGGCCCGGGGTCGAGGCTGACGCCGCGCCTGGGTGTCGGTTCCTCTCGTACGACGAGCTTCCCCGCGAGGACATCAAGTGCTCCGGGATGTGCCAGGCCACCGACGGTATCATCGCGTTGTTCGTATTTTTCTTCTTCCTCGCGTTCGTCGCCTTGGTCAGGAGGTACAGGCGCGAGGAGCAGGCGATGAGGCGTGAGCTCGCGTACGAATTCCAGGCGTCCTTCGACCGCGAGTTGGCGAGACGCAGGTTGGAGCACAGCGGCAAAGAATTCGTGGCCGTGCGCCAGCCCGCGGGCGACCTCGAGCTCGCGGAGGTGGTCGTCCTCGAGGTGGAAGGGGAGGCGGTGGGGCAGAACGACGGAGAGGCTGGGGAAGACGACGCGGTGAACAAATAAACAACCAACGACGTCACGTGAAGGTTCTTTAACGTGATAAGAATGCCTCCGCACAACTACGCCGCCGTCACACTCTGCGGTTCGATTTGCCCCAAGGGCACGAACGCGCCGCTCCGCTCGCTCTCCATGATGTCGAGCGCGACCTCGCAGCTCTCGGCGACGATGCGGTCGTCGCACGTCGCGAATTTTTTCAGCAGCGCCTCCGTCTCCGGCGCGGCGATGCTCCCAATCGCCTCCGCCGCCTCGTGCCTCACCATCGGATGCTCGGACTCGTCCTCCAGCGTCGCCTTAAGCGCGTCGCGCGCGGATCCGACGCCGCGGTCCTGGATCTGCCCGAGGACGTAGCACACCTCGTGCTTCAGCAGCGCCGATTGCGATTTCGCCAGGACGCCCCCCAGCACCGCCGCCGACCGCGCGGGCGCCGCGCGGTTGCGCAGAGCGAACATCGCCGCGTACCGGTCCCACATCGGCGCGGTCTCGTCCGCGACCGTCGCCTCGAGCGTCTCCAGCGGAACGTCCGGCGCGGCCGCGGGGACCGGGTCGACGGAGATGTACGGCGAGTCCGAATCCGACGCGCTCGCCGTCGCGGCGGAGAGTTTCTCCTTGGCCGACCCGAGCTTCGACGACGCGGCGACGGAGGCATCGCCGGTCTTCTCGTCGTCGGCCGCGCGCTTGTGTCGGAGACGCTGCAGGGCGAGCTCCGCGGTCTCACGCACGACGCGGCTCTCGTCTTTGCTCGCCGTCTCGAGGGCCTCGAGGCACTCCTCGCTCGCGATGGCGCCGAGGGCCTCCGCCGCCTCGTGGCGCACCATCCCGTGCTCGCCCTCGTCGCGCAGGGTCGCCTTGAGGGCCGCGACCGCTCCCGTCGCGCGCATCTGGCCGAGCGCGAACGCCACCTCGTGCTTGAACAGGGCGCTCGGGTCCTCGCTCAGGCTCTCCAGCAGAGCGGCGACGGACGCGTCGCCCCCGACGCTTCGAAGGCTGAAGAGCGCGCGGAAGCGACGCGGCAGCGGCAGCGACTGGTCGAGGAGCTCGCCGCGGAGCGCCGCGACGCTCATCGGGAGCGAGGCGGAGGGAGGCGGAGGGTGGGGAGGAAGACCTCGGCGGGAGAAGCGAGTGCGCCGGCGAGATCCGGACGCCGCTCGAGCGCGGGGGAGGCGAAGAGCGGGGAGGCGGGGCGCCCGCGCGACCGCGGCTGGCGCGCGGCGAGAAGACGCCGCCGCTGTCGTGGAAGCAGAAGCGAGTGGCACGAGCTCCGCCGCCGCCGGTCGCGAAAATTGCACAAAGACCAGGGTCCTTTTACCACACGTTTAGTGGGAAATCAAGATAAGAGTCAGATAGGTCCTCGAAACTCGCCGGTAGTCAGACCCGAGCATTACTCCCAGCGTTTTCGTCGGCACTGCGCGACATCCCGACAGGTATCGTAGCCACCACGACTCCGTCGCTCGTTCCCTCCTCGCTCATTCCCCCCCGCTGGGGTCGATATGTCGGAGCCCGGCGTCGGCTCTGGCCTCGAGCCCGGAGACTTCCGCCACTCCGGGTGCGTCCTCCGCTGGGGCGAGGGTGAGCACGCCCCCGACGCGTTCGAGGTGTTCTCCCTCGCGGTGTCTCGGGACGGCTCGATCGTCGCCGCCGGGGGCGCGTCCCCGTCCACGCCCGGGGTCGCACACGTCCGCGCGTGGCGCGTGGTGGACGACGATTCGGTCTCCTCCGCGCCCTCCACCTCCCGCGCGAGCGCGTCTTCGCATCTCGTGGCTGCTCTCACCGCCGAGGGCGCGGTCGCGGCGCTCGCGGTCGCCGTCTCCCCCGCCGGGGATGCCGTCTTCGCCGGCGCCGCGGACGGGAGCCTCTGGGCGTGGGACCTCCCCTCCGGCGCGCTTCGGTTCCACGTCGGCGGCGGCGCCTCTGAGGAGATGCACCCCGCCCTCGCGCGTCTCCCCAGGCGCCGGCGCTTCGCGCGAAACCCGTTCGCGCGCCAAGCCGACGGCGTCGGCGCTCGGTCCGACGGCCGCGAGCCCGTCGCCGTGCGTCGGCTTCGCGTCGTCCCGGACCCCGACGCCGCCTCCCCCGCCTTCGCCCTGATCGGAGCCGCGGGCGGGTTCGGCGTCCTGCCTTGCTGGGACCCACGCACGGGGTTCCCGCCCGATTTCGACCGCGCCGAGCCCACGGCTTTCCGCGACGACCCGCTCGTCGGGGAGACCCCTCACGCGGCGTGCCACCTCGCCGTCTCCGGCGACGGCGGCGTCGTCTACGCGGTGAGCGTCGACGCCAAGGCGCTCAGGGCGTGGCGTCTGCGTGACGACGGCGCGGGACGCCCAGCCGGGGAGGTGGTCTGGCGCTCGGCTCGGCTCGCGGTTCGGGACGTGTACCTGGCCGGTTTGGCGGTGCTCGATCGATCGGGGCCCGCCCGGTCGTCGGGCTTCGGCGGCGCTTTGCTGGCGACGTGCGCGGCCAACGTGGTGGACGGGACGACGTACGCCGAGCCGGACGCGCCGCTCCGCGTCGTCCTCGTGGACGCGCTCGGGGGCTCTGAGATCCGTCGGTTCCCGCTCGAGGGCGTGCGCGCCGGGGGGTCGCGGTTCTTCGACTGCGCGAGCCTCGCGACGGGCGGCGGGGGCGGGTTACTCTTCCTGGCGTGCAAAGACGGCTCGGTGACGGCGTTTGGCGCGAGAAACGGCGCCGTCGTCGCGGAGATGCACCCGCACGGGCGGTGGGCGAGCACCTCGGGCCACCACAGGCTCCTCCCGGCGTGCGTCGCGGTCGCGCCGGGGGAGGCGCGGGGCGCGCGCGAGTACCTGTGGTCGGCGACCACCGACGGCGGCCGCGTCGACCGGTGGCGCGTCGGCGCGCCGCCCCGGTGGACCACCGCGTCGCACGCGCGCTTCCCCCGAGCGTTTCGGAAACGCGTCGAGGCGTTGGTGCTATCGACGCGCGTGTGCGCGAAGCGCGAGGAGGAGGAGGAGGCGATCGCGGAGGCTTCGGCTTCCGCGGGGGGGAGCGCGTCGGAGGCGCGCGACGCCGTCGCCGCGCGGTACCGTCGCGGGGCGGAGGTTCTGGCGGCGGGGCCGATGAGCGCGGAGGCGGAGGCGGAGGACGGTCGAAGGTCCCTGGTCGCGCCCGACGTCTGGGGCGCCGGGTTCGCCGCCGTGTGCGCGGTCGAACCCGCCATCCTGGAGCTCGTCGTGGAGAGAATGGCGAGGCTCGAGCACGCGTGCGAGGAGGCGGGCGGGGAGTGGTAGTATCGCGATAGAGGCCTAGTAGCTAGAGGCCCGGCTTGCGTGTAGATGCGTATACAAAAAATGCGACAGACGACTCCTCCGCCTCCTACTCCTCCTCGATGATGACCCCCCCCGCCCCCTGTTTCCGCGCCGCGACGCTCCCGTCCAGATATTTCCTCAGCCTCGTGACGTTGTGCGCCTGCTTCGGCGCGACGAGGTTGACGACCCACGCCGGGAGGCTTCCCTTGGGATCCGCCTGCACGACGAAGGCAATCTTCGACCCGCCCCCCTCCGCCTCCGTCTCCGGCGCGACGTAGTACCCGCTCGTCAGCACCGCGCCCCGGACGTGCCCCTTCGCCACCGGAACCTCCTCGTCCTCTGCGTACTCCTCCACGCTCTGCCCCGCGATCAGCACGCTCCCGGTCGGCAGGCGAAGCGCGACCTGGTCCCAGATGAAGTCGCGGTCGGGGACGACGGAGGGGAGTTTGAACGTCCCGTGCAGCAGCGCGTGGCCCGGGCGGTCGCGGAAGCGACCGGGGACGAGGGGCGGCGGGTCGAGCGGGAGAAAAGCGTCCGCGGACTCGGAAGCCTCCGGAAGCGCGCCGATAGTGGACGCGAGGGTGTCGGCGTTGGTTTCCGCACCCCGCCTGCCCTCCGTCTTAGCGCGGATGAAGCGCTCGAACTTGGCCCCTGCGGGGGAACGCCTCGCCTTGGCAAACAAACCGGCGACGCCCTCGACGCCGTCGCCGGGGCCGACGCGGTCCTTTCCTCCGATGCTCAGCGCGGCGAAGTTCCCGACGCGGTGGTGCCCACCCGGAGGGCTCCCGCCCGCCGCATCGGGCTCCGCGCCGTACGACGCGCCGCCGATCTTGACGACGGAGCCACCCTTGAACATGTCGTCCAGGATCTTGAAGTGCGCGTCGAAATTTTTCGGGTCGCTGAAAAAATGCAGCACCTGCTCGGGGGTGGCGTCCGATCGCGTCACGCCCATGATCCTGTGGATGCGCTCCCCAGGGAGCTTGAAGATGTCGGTGCCGTCCTGGTGCGTGGAGTAGCGCCACGCGCGGTCGCCGAGCATGTCGAAAAATTGCGAGACGATGCCGCGCTCATCCTCGTCGACGCGAGCCTGGACAAAGGCGGAGGCGGTGAGATCATCACCACATGTCAGCATTTACAAGATGACGGGGCCGTGCGGGGCGAGGTGCGGGGATGCGGGGAGAGAACGGGGGGGGGGGGCGCGCGCGGGACGCACCACATTCGCGAGCTCGAGCTCGACCATCGACGCGAGTTTCGACTGCGGCGCGAGCGAGGGGGTGTTGAAGGGTGGCAGGGTCAGTTTGACCGCGACGGAGGAACGGGAAGAAAAATCGAGCCGCCGTCGCTCCCGCGGGCCCGGCGGGAACCGCGAGCGCCGCGGGGGAGGCGGATCAGGGACGCGCGCGCGCGTCAGAGAGAGACAATCGAGCGCACGCACGTGTTCGATGCGGGGCGACATGGTCGCTGTCGGCGTCCCTGCGGCACGCGCGGCTGGCGCGCGTGTGCTGCTCAGAAAGCGCACAATGAGAAAGGACGGAGGGCCGTGATTGGGCGAGGGAGCCGGATCTGACGGGGCACGATCCGGTGAACGTTATGATGATGAATTTTCCTGTGAACCCACAGTCTTAAAAAATCGCGAAACGTCAAATTCTCATCGCACGCTGCGTCCAAAACGCCGGGCCCGACCCCGGGCGGCAGCGGAGCTCGAGGAAGCGCGGCTCGTCAGCGCTCACGCGTCTCGACAAGTGAGTGCTCTCTCATCATTCGGCATCGGTTGTCCCGGGACGACAATCGTCGTAGTCCCACGTCGACGCGCGCGGGGCTCGGCTCGCGGCGTCACGCTCCGCGGGGCGCCCGCGCCTCCGTCCTCTCGGTCGGGATGTCGGGCGCTGATACCTCCCCCGGGATCGGCGGTTTCTTCGGCGGGTCCTCGCCTTGGTTGGGCTCTCCCGAGCGCCCCCCGCGGCGGGATGCCCACTCCCGGGACGACTCCGGGTCGTTCGACGGGGACGCGGGGTCGGCGCCGTTCCCCGCCCCGATGGGCATCCCTCTGTTCGCGGTGGACAAGACGCTCGCGGTTCAGCCTCGAAGCAAGCCCGGCGGCGAGCGCTCGCGCCACCGCCGCCGCGACTCCGGCGACTCCGGCGCCGTCGAGGGCGCCGCGTCCCCGTCCAAATTCCTCTCCGGCATCTTCGGGGGTGTTGGCGACGACGCGGACGTCGCCGCGGCGGAGGCGCGCTCGAGCCGCCGCGAGTTCGTCGCCGCCACGTGCACGTCCGCCTCGACCGCACACCCGGGGGATCCGCCCCCCCCCCGCGCGTTCCACGCCGCCGCGCACTGCTCGGAGGAGGGCGCGAAGCATCACCTGCTTCTCCGCGCGGCGCCGCTCGACGCGAAAGGCCGCGTCGCCGAACCGGCGCCCCCCCCCGCGCTCAGAGCGCTCCCGTGGTACGACGGCCAGCGCTCCAGAATCACCGCGATGGAGTTCTCCCCGGGCCCTCTTCACGAGCGCCTCCTGTGCGGCACCGCGGGCGGCGGCGTGTACGTCATCCCCTCCGCCGCGTTTTTGGACCCGGACCAAACCTCCCGAGGCGAAGGCGAAGGCGAAGGCGAAGGCGAAGGCGAAGGCGCCGCCGCCGCGGGCGAACGCGTCGCCGACGCGAACCAGCCCTCCATAGCCGTGCTGTGCAGCGCCGGCCCCGAGATCGTCTCCGCGCTGTGGTGGCGTCGCAGGCGCGCTCCGCCGGACCACCCCTCGCCTCCGTCCCCCGTCGCGATCGCGTGCGCGTCGAGCGGAGAGATTCGGCTGTGGGACGGCGACTCCGGCGCGCCGCTGTGCGCGGTGTTCGTGGGCGGGAGGGTCGACGCCGCGGCGCTCGTCGACGGCGGCGACGCGTGGGGCCAGCGCCTCCTGATCTCCGGCGCCCCGAAGTCGGGCGACGAATCCCTCGGCTCCGGCGCCGCGCGAGGGTGGCGCGACGCGGCGCACTGGACGCTCGCGCTCGAGCGCGGAAGCGAGTCCCTCCCGGACGCCGCGGGCAAGCCCGGGTTCGCCCCCGCGCCGCTCGCCGACGGGCGGTTCGGCGTCGGCGGCGCGGACGAGGAAGAGACGCCGGGGCTCTCGGCGCACGCGGGCGCCGACGCGGGGGAAGACGCGGGGGAAGGCGGCGGGTGTTTGATCGCTTGCCTCCGGCGGAGGCTCGGGACGCTGACGCTGTACCGCCCTCGGGACGACGCTCGCGCGGTGGAGATGCTGGCGGTGCCCCCCGGGACGGTCGCCGCGCTCGTCACCCGACGGCTCGTATTCGCCCTGCACAGGCGCCCCGGCGGGCGCGCGAGGGTTTCCGCGCTCGGGAGACGACGAACGAAGCCCGAAGATGACGCGGCGTCGGTCGCGTATCGGCCCGCCGTGCTTCAGGAGCTCGTGCTATCCGCGTCCATCGGGCGCCCGCTCGCGCTCGCGCGGTGCCACCCCCCGGCGCTCGCGTTGGAGTTTGAGCGCGGCGGCGGCGCGGGGGCTCCCTCCTCGTTCGGGCTGGAGGAGTGCGCGGTGTTCGCGCAGGGCGCGGTGCTCCGATGCCGCGCCGCGCTTCCGTCCGCGGGGACGGTGTTTCGCGGCCTTCTCGGCGTCGCGGAGGGCGCGGAGGCGGAGGCGTTCGCGAAGGCGCGGCGGCTCGGCCGCGACAAGGAGGCTTCCTCGGCGCGAGCGGAGTACGAAACCGAGGACGGCGAGGCGAAGGCGGCGGCGCTCGCGGCGGCGTTGGGGACGGACGCGGCGCCGGTGTACCTAGACGCCGCGCGGCGCGCGGCGCGGCGCGGGGATCTCGGGCGCGCGAAGGCGCTCTTCCGGCGCGTCGAGGACGCCCCCGCGTCGCGGTTCGTCGCGGCGTGCCTCGGCGAGTGGCGGGCGGCGGAGGCGCTCGACGCGCTGCGAGCGGACGCGAACTCCGCGGCGTCCGAGTGCGCGGAGCACTTGGACCCCGAGACGCTTCGCCTGTGTTGCTCCGCCCACCTCGAGCTCTCCGCGTGGGCGGCCGCCACCGCCGCCGCCGCCATCGGCGCCGCCGGCGAGTTCGCGGAGGACCACCCAGAGGCGGCGTTGCCATGGCCCAAGGGGGCGCTCTCGCCGGCGGACGCGGCGGAGGCGGCCGGGGCGCTCGCGCGCGCATGCCTCGCGCACTCGCGCGACCACGCGATGTGTGGGCAGCTCGCGCGCGCGTCGCGCGCCAGCCGCGTCGCCGCTGATGCCGCCGCGGGGATCACGGCGTTCGTCGAGGCGTGCGTGCGCGCGGGCGCGGACGCGCCGCGGAGGCTCTCTTTGGCGGCGGACGGCGAGGAGGAGGAGGACGCGGACGGCGAGGAGGAGGAGGAGGACGACGAGGACGCGGCGCTGCGCTCGCGGCGCGAGGCGGCGCGCTCGTCGCTCCGCGCGATGCTCGCCGCGGGGCTCGCCGCGGAGGTGATGCACCGCGGGGGCGACGCGACGGCGCCTCTGATTGACTACGCGACGCCTCCGACGGGGTTGGGAGGGCTCGTCGAGGACGGGCTCGACGGCGGAAAAGACGACGTCGCGCGCTTCGACTTTGCCGCCGCCGCGGGGTCGACGGGACCGCTCGGCGCCGCGTTAGTCGCGCTTCACTCCGCGCTCGAGGATCCTCCGGGATCCCCCGTCGCATCCGACGACTCCGAAGACGCGGCGCTCGCCGAGGCGCGCGGCGCCTCTGCGGTGCTCCCTCTCTTGACCCGCGCGGACGACTTGGCGGCGTTGGCGCGGGGCGCGCGGCGAGCGTCTCTCTCGTCGAGCGGGAGGAACGTCGCGGCGGAGGTTCGCGTCGCGGCGCTCCTCGCACTCATCGACGCGAAGCGAAGCGACGGGTCGAGCCCCGACTCGCGTCGCGAGGCGCAGAGGTCGCTCGAGGCGGCGTTGGGGCGCGGGTTGCGTTCGGGGGCGGTGCGGGTCTCGTGGGCGGCGCGCGCGTGCTCGGCGCGGGCCAACGCGCGGGCGGAGGCTCTCGTGTTTTCTCACGCGGGCGAGTGGCTGGCGGCGACGCGGAGCCGGCTGAGGGCGATCGCGTCCGCGCCGAGGACCGAGGCGTGCGACGCGCGGGTCGAGGCCGAGCTCGAGGCCATCTTGAGCGAGTGCGCGGCGAAGGCGGAGGGCGCGGGCGCGCGCGCCGACGCCGTCGCCGCTGTGGCCGGGGCGTGGCTGGAGCGCGGGTTTTCGCTCGAGGCGCTCGAGCGGCTTCTGATTGTCACCGTCGCGGGAACGGACAGCGGGAACCTGGAGGAGGAGGGAGGCGGGACGAGCGTGGAGGCGCTCCTGACGCTCGTGCGACGCCGCGCGTTTCCCTTCTCCGCGCGTTTCGCGCTCACCGTCGCGAGCCTGCGCGTGGCGTCGCTGGAGGATTCCCGCGCCGTCGCCAATCGCGTCTCGGCGCGAACCGCGTGGACGCGCGTCAAGTCCGACGTCGCGAAGGGGCTCGACGCCGCCTCGGCGATTCGACACGCGCGCGCCGACGCGCGGTGGGTGTTCTCGTGCGGGCACGCCCTGGACGCGGAGGCGGCGAGGACGGAACCGAAGGAGCTGGCGAGGCGGTGCGAAGACGCCGGGATGAGAGTCGCCGGCGCTCTCGCCGAGGTGGAGTACGCCCTCGCGAAAGTCGCCCTCGCGTGCCCGCGGTGCGCGGAAAAAGCCATGGCGAGTAGTCGGTGAACGAAGCGGCGCGGACGCGCCGCGCGCGACACCGCCCCGGACCTCCGCGTGGGATGTGATGACTACGGTATGAATATACGATACGATAGAACCCCCTTAACTGAACCCCCGTCTACTCCTCGCGCGCGCTTCGCCGCGGGACGCGTCGCTCAGGCGAAGAAGGCGTTTTGCGCCCTGGCTCGCTCGTCGAGGATACACTCGTGCGCGGCGTCGACGTCGTTGTTCCCGACGGCGGCGAGCGCCTCCGCCGCCTCCGCCTTACCGTGCCCGAGCATGACCAGCCGCGCCGTCGCGAGGGTCGCGCTCGCGGGCGCCGGGCGCGCGGTCTCCGCGCCGGGGTGCGCCGCGTGGCGGGGTCCGGGCTCCGGGGCGAAGCGTTCCGGGGCGGCGGCGAACTGTCGATCCGCCAACAGCGCCTCCACTGCGTCCTTCCCGCCCGCGCGCATCGCCGTGACGACGGCGGCGCCGACGCCGGGCCGCGACCTCGCGCTCCTCTCACTTCCGGTCGCGGAGAGGGGCGCCCTCGGCGCGCCCGGTCGGCGCGAGTACTGCGCGCGGTCGCCCCACCCGTCCGCGGCGTCTCGGTCGTCGATCCTCGCGGGCGCCCTCGCCGCGCCCGCGTCGTTCGGGGACGCGCCCGGGGACCCGACGCTCGCCCCCGCCTCGGCAATCGCCGCGGTCACCTCCCACCCTTTCACCTTCTCCTCGACCTTCTCCGAGTGTCGCATCCGCCCCGCCTCCGCGTCGAGCGCGTCGAGTGCCTCCGCGGTGAGCCTCGCCGGGGCGCCTCGCGGCGCGCGCGGCGGCGGTCGCGCGTCGTCCCCTCCGCGGCTCGACGCGCCCCCCCCGCCGCCGCGGCGACTCGCCTCCTCCCGGCTCCGCGCAAACTCGCTCTGCACCGCGGCCATCTCCGCGGCGTGTTCCTCGCGAAGGCGCGCGAGCTCGCGCCTGTGTTGGTCCTCCGTTCGCGCGCGCGCGCTCGCCTCTTCGCGGAGCCGCCGCTCGGCCTCGTCGGCGATGCTCGCCTGCTTCTCGAACTGCGCGTGGAACCTCGCCGCCTGCGCCTGGAGCTCCACCTCGAGCGTCCCCGCGGTGTCCTCCGCCGCCACCGCGAGGGCGCCGCTTCCGCCCACCTGCGTGGCCTGCGAGCGGAGGCGCTGGCGCCGCTCCCCCGCGACGCGTTCCTCCTCTCGGGTCGCCCTCCCGGCGAGATTCTTCACCGCGTCGCGCTCCTGCCGCGCCGCCTCGAGCTCGCGCTGTACGCGCTGGAGGTGCGCGCGGAACTTCTCGCTCTGCGCCGCCTCGCGCGGGGTCGGGCCCGCGCTCTCTCGCTCCGCCTTGAGCGCCGCGAGCTCCCCCGCGAGCCTCGAGGCCTCGAGCTTCGCCGCGCGGAGCTCGACGACGAGCCCCGCGGCGTGCTTTCGATCGAGCGGGGGCGGCGGTTTCGAGGCGTTTTTCGTCCGCTCGGCGAGCGCCTCCGCCCCCGACGTCCCCGCGGCGGCGTCCTCCTCGGGACGACGCCACGCGTCGAAACACCGCGCCAAGACGCGCCTCGAGCGTCGCCTCGCCGCCTCCTCCGCGCTCGAGCGTCTCCGCCTCGGCCCCTCGCACGCCAGGCGCCACTTCGCCAGCGCCAACCCGGCGCTCGCGCGCGCGAGCTTATCGTGCGCGAAGAACAGCTGGCACCGGCTCGAGATCAGATCAAGGGCGTCCCGCGCCGCCGCGCTCGGGAGCAACCCGTCCCTCGCGGAGACGCTCAGCGCCCACAGCGCGGCGGTGGGCGCGCCCCCGCCCTCGCCGCGCGACGCCCCGGACCCGCCCACGGAGCTCCGCAGCGACACCTCCGCGGGCATCGCGCCGGCGTTGCGGGGCATCATCAGCGCCGTCGACCGCGGGGGCGCCGCCCCCGCGACGGAGGCGTCGGGCGTCGAGGGCGCGCCGCTCGTCGAGGGGGGGCCCTCCTTCGCCGAGTCCGTGCCCTCCGGGATGCCCGGGAACCGCTTCTCCTTTCGCGCACCCGCGGCGCCGGCGGCGGATCGGACGCCCGACTTCCCCCCGAGCGCGCTCGCGTCGTCCGGCGTCGACGCGGCGTCGTCGTACACGGACCCGCCCGCGACCGAGCCATCACCCAAGGCGCTTCGCGCGTCTTCCAGCTCGCGTCGCAGCGTCTCGAGCTCGCGCGCGGCGGCGTCGCGCGCCGCCGCGTCGCTCGCCTTTCCCGCGGCGACGCCTTTGGAATAGCCCATGGACGCCGCCTGGAGCACCTTGCGCTCGAGCGCGCGGCCGCGGGTGCGGATGCCAGCCTCCGCGGCGTCCAAGACGCGGCGCATCTGCTCGCTCGTGAACGTCGCGCCCTCGCCGATCGGAGCCGCGCTGCGGGAGGGGGAACCGCGGGGGTAGGGGGTCGGGAAGAGTCAGTGGTGGTTGGCGAGCGTTCGGCCCGTTCGCGAATGCGACGCGGCGCGTGCCGTCGCACTGGGCGGATTCGCGCGTCTCGCGCACCTGAGCTGCTCGCGAAGGTCCTCCGGGAGCCATCGGGAGGCGGAGTCCGACGCCGTCGAGGGCGCCTCGGACGGCGGCGCGCTGCTGCGCCCGCCGTGCGCGGTGCGGAACGTTCCCGTGGAAGACGGCGCCGCGGGCGACTCGCCACCGGGCACCCCGTCCCATCCGTCCGATCGGCGCGACGACCGCATCGTCACCTTCGGGGCCCGCGCGGCCAAGGCGTCCCGCTCCGCGAAGGTTCCGCGCGCCTGAGAAGGCCGCGGCGACCCTTCGAGAGGCGGCGCGCTCGCGAAGTGGGCGCGGGGGGGCACCCCCAGCTGACGAGAGCGCTCAGGGAATTCCAATGCCCGCGGCCTCAAAGGGTCGAGAAGGTAACCGGCCAGCAGCTCGTCCCCGGTTCAGCCGGTGGCCCGCGCCAGTTTCACGGTTTCAGTGCTTCTGCTGGCTTTGAAACCGCGCGATCTCACGCGCGTACTGGCACAACTCGCAGCGCGCCACCACCGGGAGCGCCGGAACGAATAGCAGGCCAAGATGGTGCGTCTCCGCGCTGTTCTCCGCGTCTCGAGGCTCGATCGTCCTGGGATTCCCCGCGCCGCGCACCTCGGGCGCGACGACTCGCCCATCCGAGATTAGGGCACCCCCTGGCGGTGAGGTTGACATCCACCGATCCCCCCCCCCCTTACGCCGTCTCCTCTCTCAGATGATCAAAGTGAAAACGCTGACGGGCAAAGAGATCGAGATCGATATCGAGCCCAGCGACTCCATCGAGCGCATCAAGGAGCGCGTGGAGGAGAAGGAGGGGATCCCCCCTGTCCAGCAGCGGTGCGTGGCGTGCGGAACGCTTTCTTTTTCTCGACGAGAGATGATCTGTCTCTGACCCCTCCCCACTCGCGCTCTCAGGTTGATCTTCGGAGGGAAGCAGATGAACGACGACAGGACCGCCAAGGAGTACAACATCGAGGGCGGGTCGGTGCTTCACCTCGTGCTGGCCCTGCGCGGAGGATGCTAGGAGGTATGAGCGACGCATGAAGGCTCGTGATTGTAAGTTGAGACGACTTCAGAGAACGCGCTCGCTTGTCGCGCCCATCATTTTTCCTTGCGCGCCCGTCACCTGACCCATGGCCACGGCTCGAGGCGAGACCCCCTGGTGGCTCATCGCGACGGCTACCGCGGCAGGGCTCGGCGCGGGAGCCTACGTCGCCTACCAGAGCGGATTCACCCGCGGCGTCGCCGTCGGACGCCTGGAGGAACGCGCCAAAAGTCGCCCCAGCGAGGCGGATGGTTCCGAGGCGACGACAGCTGCGCCTCCCCCCGATGTGATGAAGCGTCTAACGGACGCGGAGATACGGTGGCAAACCGCGGGCTCGGCCGCGTGTTATGAAGCGGCGTCCACGACCTCGCCGGACTGCCAACCCGTCTCGCGGCTCGCCGCCGACGCGGTGGCTTTTGTCCCCGCTGCCGTTGTCCAGGAGGCGCCCTCGTCTTCGCGGGAACAAGCGAATGACGGCACAGACGATTGGAGCGCGCTGGACGAGGAACTGGAGAAGGCACTGGCGAGCGGCGAGGGAAACATGGGCTCGGGCGCCCATGCCCCCGGCACTCGCGTCGGCCGCGGCGTCGGCGTTCGAGGCGCGGGGATGACGGGCAGCAATCTGCACCCAAAGGCAAAGAAGCCGCGGCGCCCGCCTGACTCGTAGTCACCACCCCAAACGGGAACCTTTTAATGTAGACGCTCTAGAGCACAGTCGTACGCATAGCGGATTGCGGAGGGACGGAGCGCGCGCGTGTCGCTTCGCTCGGCGGTCACGCGTCCTTACGTGTAAACGTCGGTATGAATATGCGACATGTGTGTTGTTCTACCTACGGCGTTGCGGCGCTCGGGGCTTACTTCTCCTTGAAGAACATGTAGCGGAGGATGATCTCCTCGGCGCCGATGACGGGCTGCGCGAGGGTGTCCTGCACCTGCTTGACCGTGCCGCGGGGGCACTGCACGTGGAGCATGTACTGGTGGGAGTCCGCGAAGCCCTTGATCTCGTAGGCGTTGTTGCAGAGCCCGCGGTCGGTCACCTCAAACTCCGTGGCGCCACCAGCCTCGAACATGGAGCGAAGCTTGTCGACCTCCGCCTCGCGAACGGAGTCCTCCACGCCGGGCTTCATGAGGAAGACGGCCTCGTACCGGCCGGGGGCGGCGGTCTTCTTAACCGCCGCGCACACCTGCATGCCCGCCGCCTTACGGCCCACAACCGGCGCCTTCATGGAGACGCGAGAGCCTAAATAAAAAAAGGGCGAAAGGCGCGGTGGTAGGGGGGCGGGCGGATCAGCTGGCGGAACGAGCGCGCGCGAACGGTTGATGCGGTCGAGGGAACGGCGGCGCCGAGCGACGCCCGGATTGACGCCTAGGGTGACACGGCGCGCGGAGGTGCTCGCGATAGCGTCGCGACGGGGTTTTGGGATCGCGCCGAGACGCGCCGACGGCGGTGACGTGGTCGCCTCCTCTCGACCACCCGCGGCGAAGGCGGAAATGCTGGAGGGTTGGGGCGTGGGCGAGGGGGCACGCACCGCGGGACGCCGCCCGAAAGGACACGGCCGGAGCCGCGGTCCTAGCACTCATCATAGAGGTGGCCATCTTCGAAAAGGCGGAGCGATCGGCGACGATGCGTCGATGCGCGGTGCAAGGAATGGCGCGCGCACGCCGCGCGCTGCCGAGGAAAAAGCCGCCGCCGCGGATAAGGATCGGGGACGGTGGCATCGGGCGGTTTTCTGGGTTCACGAACCCAACAAATACCGACGCTTTGAACCTAAACCCTGAAGAGCGAAACGTCGATTTCGATCGCCCGGAATACCTTTTTCCCTCAGGGATGCCATCTTCAACCAACCCCACAGGTGCTGCCGCCGCATTCCGAGGTGCGACGCGGGGCATTCCGACGGTCGCGCGGTCGCGAAGGTCGCGATTGACGTCTGGAGGCGGTCGGAATTGGCCTGAGCCCGCGGGGACGGACACGGACCGAGCGCGGCGATGGCGTCCGTCGCCGCCGCGATCGGGGCGGCGGCAGCGACGCGCTCGGTGGCGGTGGCGCAGCAGCATCCCTCGCCCGCATCGGTCGCGATCCGCGCTGCGGGTCCCGTCGGGCGCGTCGGCGCGCGTTCGCGATGGATCTCTATCGCGCGCCCACGATCGCGATCGCGCCGCGGCGTCGCGGTCGTCCGCGCCGCAACTCCCGGCGACGCCGGCGCCGCGGCGGGCGTGAGCGCGCGCGAGACGGTTACCCTAGGCGGGGCGAGTCGGGTGTGCTTCTCCTCCGCTGCGTCCGCGCAGGGTCGACGCGCGGTGCTCTGTCGCGCGAAGAAACCGCGCGAGGACGTGGGGTTTAACTACGACGACTTCGACGACTTCGTCGGCACGGGCTCCTCGAGGTCCGGGTCGAAGTCGTCGAAGAAGAAGAAGGCGAAGGACGTGGCGGAAGATTCGGGCGAGGAGATTCGCTGGTCACAGACGGACCCCCCTCCGGACCCGCGATTTGGCCCTCTTCCGGACGCCCTCTCGTTCGCCAACCCCCTCTTTCCGAACAGGATCGAAGAGGCTAAGGCGCTGAAGGCGCAGAGGGCGTGGGCGCGGGCGGTGTGGGAGGAGCAGGGCAAGTTCCCGTCGAGGACGTCCATGGTGAAGGTCAGAGATAAAGACCGAAACGTCACGGAGCGCCAGATCACGGAGAAGGAGCACGAGCGCGCTTTGGACAGGTACCTCGACGTGTACGCGCGCGCGGACCGGACGTACCCGCAGGTCCTAAACACCGAGCCGAAGCTGGACCCGTACCGTCTTCGCGAGAAGATCGGGATGAAACCGAGCGTCGAGCGCGAGATTGCGTTCCCGGAGCTGCTCGACTTCCTCCAGGCTGGGCAGGTGGGGCGCCTGCTGCAGTACGACCAGGGGCGCACCGTGATCATCGAGATGTCTAACCCCGGGAACGAGGTGGCCGGCCCGAAGACGAAGACGCGGTATGAGTGTAAGGTGCCCGGGGACGTGCACTGGGACCTCACGAAGTTCGCGTACATGAACCGAAACGGGCATTACGACCGGCAGCGCCCCGAGCATAACAAGACGGCGATGTCGCAGTTCATGTGCCTGAACGAGACGAACGAGCCGTTCGTCGCGATGCTCCCGACGATCTGGCCCATGATCGCGATGACGTTCTTGGCGACGTGGTTCAAGGCCGACGCCGGTCTGAGCGCGGGGCGAAAGGTGGGGCGGAAGAAGCAGCTGCCGGTCGTGAAGTGGCTGAACAAGCACGTCTTCCGCGGGCAGCTCACGAAGAAGGCGCCGAAGGCGGACATGATGGAGGAGTTTGGCAAGTCCAAGGCGAAGATGATCGGCGGGAAGGACACGGATAAGGACGGGAAGTTCCAGAAGCTCTCGTTCGAGGACGTCGCGGGGGTGGACCACATCGTGGAGGAGTTCAGAGTGATCATATCGACCATGAAGGAGTTCAAGGAGTATCAGGAAAACCTCCCCCCGGAGAGGAAGGGCGCCGGGAACCGCCCGCCGGAGGGTTTTCACGCCCGCGCGCTGCGGAGCATTCCCAAGCCGGACACGGAGGAGTACGCGGCGGACCCGGACGGGTGGGTGGAGGAGAAGATGACCAAAGAGGAGGAGGAGATGACCGAGCAGAGGGCGCGTCTGACCATTCCCAAGGGCATCCTGTTCGAAGGTCCCCCCGGGACGGGGAAGACGTTGCTCGCCAAGGCTGTCGCCGGCGAGGCGGGCGTGCCGTTTTTCTACGCCAACGGCTCTGAGTTTGTCGAGATGTTCGTCGGCGTCGCCGCCAAGCGCGTGCGCGACTTGTTCAAGCGCGCGCGCGAGGTGTCACCGTCCATCATCTTCATCGACGAGCTCGACACCATCGGCCGGTCCAGGTCGCTGTACGGCAACCGCGACTCCGCCACGCTGGAACGAGAGGCGGGGCTGATGCAGATGCTCGTCGAGCTGGACGGGTTCGACACCAAGGCGGGGGCGGGGCGGGATCAGGAGATGGTCCTCGTCATGGGCGCCACGAATCTGAGCTCGCAGCTCGACCCGGCCCTGCTCAGATCGGGGCGGTTCGAGAAGTCCTTCCACATCGGCGTGCCGAGGCGGCACGAAGATCGGCTCGGGATCCTCAAGGTGCACGCGCGGAAGCTCAACGTGCCGACGGCGGGGAACGCCCAGTGGGAGTCGGACGCGTTACTGAACCGCACCGCGGAGCTCACCGACGGGTACAGCGGTGCGTCGCTCGCCGCGCTGCTCAACGAGGCAGCAATCCTCAGCGTTCGCGCCGACCGCGAGGAGGTGAACTTGGACGACATCGAGAAAGTCATCGAGCGCAACCTGGTCGGGGTGTCGTCCGCGCCGATGGAGGACGGGTGGGGGAAGGACCACCGCGCGATGGTGGAGGCGGGGCGCGCCGTGCTGTGGTCGTCGAAGCGCTCGGAGAATTACTGTCCGGACGTTTTGCGGGTGACGATAAAACCGTACGGCGAGCAGATGACCGGGATCATGCTGATGCCGGACCAGGACTCGAGCGTCGGCGGCACGGAGAACGGCGTCGTGACTCTGGACCAGTTCATCGACGGCCTCGCCATGCTCCTCGCCGGGCGGTGCGTGGAGACGGTGTTCTTCGGCCCGCAGGGGGTGTCGATCCAGACCAAGGGCGACCTCGTCGCCGCCGCCGACGTCGCGTACGACATCGTCCAGAGCAGCGGGGTCTACCCCGACGCCTCGAAGTTCGCCCCGAGCTGGCCGGACGAGCTCGTCGAACACTTCCAGATCCCGGCGAAGGGCATGGAGGACGGCGTGTACGACCTCATGGTGCGAGCGCACATCCGGGCGGAGGAGTACGTAAACTACTACAAGCCCGTCATCCTGCAGGTGGCGTCCGAGCTCCTCGCGCACGGGTCGCTGTACGGCTCGCACGTCCGCGACCTGGTCGAGGACCACGAGGTGAAGATGTGCGCCACGAAGGACGCCGAGCTCGCGGGCGCCGATCGGGAGGCCGCGGACGAGGAACAACGCCGGCGGAAGGAGGAGGAGCACGAGCGCGAGGAGGCAGAGCGGCGCGCGAGGGAGGCAGAGGAGGCGGCGGCGGCGGCGAAGGCTCTCGCGGAGGAGTCGGACGCCGGCGTCGTGGACGTGGACGTGCTGCCGCTCCCGGGGACGCCGCCGCAGATCCTCGCGTCGGACGCGGAGGAAGCCGCGGCGATGGACGCCGCGGACGCCAAGCGCGCCGCCGAGGACGCCGGGAGAAGGACGCGGGATGAGGGAGAGGGTGAGGGCGATGAGGAGAAGGCGGCGCCGGATCCGTTTGACGCAGCGCGGCAGAACCTGGCGGCGGCGGCGGCAGAGGCGCAGGCGGTCACGGACGCGGAAACAGCGGCGAGGGAGGAGGAGAAAAAGAAGGAAGCGGGTGAAGATGGCGCGCGGGGAGACGACGAGGACGCGAAGTGATTTCCATATAGAGAGCGGAAGACGCCGTCGACGCGTCCGCCGGCATGGATAGATACGGTTCATCAATTCGCACTGCGCCGGGACTCCACAATAATTTTTGGAACGCCACGACCGCGTCGCTCAAAGATCTCGCGCCCCCGACGCCACTCGCAGCGCGTCCACGCGACGCGTCGCGCGACGGCATGTGGGGCATCTATATCACCATCATGGTGTGCATCATCCTCGCCGCGGCGGCCGGGCTGCTGTACTCGAGGCTCGCGAAGCGCGAGTTGGACAACCAGCAGGCCCACGGCAATACCGGCATCGGCGCTAACCACCTCTTCGGCGCGCCCTCGGGCGCCCCACCGCGCCATGTCGACCCCGCGAGCCTGCGAGCCTGGGGGGGTGGGCCGCAGGCGCCGGCGCAGCAGCACTACTACGCGGAGGAGCCGGCCGTGGGCGTCCCCGTCCAGCCACCCGTGCACCAGGCGGTCGTGAACTCCTCCTCCGCGCGCTTCTGAAGACGTCGAACCGCGAACGTCGACGTCTGTTGAGAGTAGATTCCCGGCGACCCGCGAGGCATGAGCGACGCGCGGAACGAAAAACGTGTGCCGTGTTGATGATGTACGAAGGTAATGAATAGCTGTGTGATACTTGTACAAGAACGCCGCCTCCGCGACTCCGCGGGATGCCCCTCCTCACGCCACGACGTGTGCCTCCAGGTCAAAGAGGCTGGTTCCGACGATTTTGCACTTGCGCATCTGCCCCTGCTTGAGCGCCGCGACCCCGCTTCCCGGCGCGGGCTCCTGCACGAAGACGATGGGGTCGATATCCGGCGCCTCCAACATCGTCCTCCCCGTCCACGCGTCCAGATCCGGGTCGAAGCCGTCGATTACGACGTTCACCGTGGACCCCACCCTGGACTCGGCAAACGCCTCGCTGATCTCCTGCTGCTGCGCCACGAGCTGGTCCCGGCGCAGGTCCCGCACCGCCTGCTCGACCTGGTCGGGGTACTCCGCCGCGGGCGTGCCGTCCTCTTCGCTGTACGCGAACGCCCCAAGGCGCTCGAACTTGAACTCCCGGCAGAACGCCATGAGGTCCTCGTGCTCCTCCTCCGTCTCCCCCGGGAAACCCGAGATGAACGTCGTTCGGAGCGCCAGGCCCGGGATGCGATCGCGGAGCTTATACAGAAGGTCCTCCGTGTGCTGCCTCGGCGGGCGGTTCATGCGCAGTAACGACAGGTTCGTGATGTGCTGCAGCGGGATGTCGATGTACTTGCACACCTCCGGGATGTCGGCGATGGCGTCGATGAGCTCCTCGCTGAAGTAGCTCGGGTACGCGTACAAGATGCGGATCCACTCCACGCCGTCCACCGCGGCGAGCGCCTCGAGGAGCTCCGCCAAGCCTCGCCCGTCGCTCGCTTTCAGGTCCATCCCCCACTGGTTCGTGTCCTCCGCGATGAGGCACAGCTCCTTCGCCCCCGTCTGCGCGAGCGCCTTCGCCTCCTCCACGATGGGGTCCCACTGCTTGCTCCGGAACTTCCCGCGGAACCCCGGGATGGCGCAAAACGTGCACTTGTGATCGCACCCCTCTGCGACGCGGAGGTACGCGTAATGCTGCGGGGTGAGGCGCTTGCGCAAGGCCTCGGGGCGGAAGGGAGGAGACGCGGTGCCCACGCGGACGCGCCCGGGGCGCGCGGGGGCGGCGGCGTCAAGCGCCACGCCGAGGGCGTCGCCGACGACGCCGGGCAAGTTTTTGTACTCCTCGAACCCCATCACGACGTCCACCTCGGGCATCTCCTCCGCGAGGTCCTCCGCGTACCTCTGCGCGAGGCATCCCGTGACGATGATTTTTTTCTTCGCGCCGCGCTCTTCGCTCTCCGCCTTCAGAGCGGCGGCGGCGAGGATGGCGTCCACGGACTCGTTCTTGGCGTCCTCGACGAAGCCGCACGTGTTGACGATGACCGCGTCCGCCTCCTCGTGGTCGTCCACGACGTCGAAGCCGTTGGAGAAGAGGTCGCCGAGCATCACCTCGCCGTCCACCGTGTTCTTCGGGCAGCCCAGGGAGACCATGGACACCTTCGCGCGAGCCTGCCCGGCGTCCGTGTCCACATCGCTCGCTCCGGGGGGCTCTGCGATGGAGGCGCGAGGAATCGTCCGCGAAAAGGCGGCGGGTCGCTTTCGCGTCTTGAGGCCACCCCGGGCAGCGAGCGCCGAAGCCCCGGAAAGGGCGGCGCGGCCGCCGAGAAGCGAGGCGACGGACATCGGAAAGTCCTCGGCGTGAGCGCGCGCGCGTCTGAAGGTAAACGGGCGGCGTTCGGGTGCGAGGGGTATGGCCACCTGGTGGATAATCCTACGGGTACAAAAGTGCGACGTGGTCGCTTTTTCGTGCGCCCGGCCCGACGTCGCGCGCCCCGGGGGCGCCACGCGCTCGCACCCAGAGAGTTTTTTTGTTTTGAGAGCCACACGGGGGCAAACCACGACGACGCGCGCCCGGTGTGGCACGGTGTGGCATGCACTCCGACGCTCTCCCGCCCGGGTCGTCGCGTCGCGGTCCCGCCGCGGGGTTCGAGCATCCCTGGCGCCGCGCAACGCCCGAGGTCGCGAGGCGCGCGCTGTGGGCGCCGCTTCGCCTCGTCGCCCGGTTGTGTGAAAACTGCTGGTTCTGCTGTCAGGACTACGACACGTGGGTGGACGTCTTGGAGGCGGAGGAGGCTGAGCGCGTCGCGGCGGTGGCGCGGGAGGAACGGCTCCTCGGCGCACGAGATGCCTCCGCGCGCGCGCTAGAGCGGCTCGAGCGACGCGCGGCGTCCCGCCTCGAGTCTCGAGCCGCTGAGGCGGAGGGTGGGGAGGTTTTGGAAAAGGCCCCGCTCGTGGGCGAGGCGACTCGCGAGTAGGACGGGTGACGGCGCGAGGGCGCGGACGCGGTGGACGAGAGACGACGCGAATCACGAGAGATGAACAACTCGCGACGATGCGCCTACAACGACGCGATGAGAGACGACATTCGAAGAACGCGCGACGACGCGCTTCATCTCGCGCCGCGTCGCGTCCCTCTTTGGGCGCTTCAAAGTTTTTTGTTATCCTCCTGCAAACAGCACTTTTTGTACTTCTTGCCGGAGCCGCAGTGACACGGCGCGTTGGGTCCCGGCTTGGCCTTCGCCGCCGCCGCGGAGGCGTTGCCCTTGACCATGGGCTTAAATCCCTCCGCCTTGTGCAGGTAAAAGTCGTGGTCCTTGGCGTCCAAGGAGATGTTCTGCTTCGCGAGGCCGTTGGCCATGCTTCCCTTCCCACCGTCCCACCGCTCGAAGCACGTCTCGCAAATATCGTGGTTGGGGCAGTTTCGACACCGGTACCGGTACCCGAAGATCGGTCCCGCGCCGCACCCGTCGCAGGTGATCCCGCGGTGCTCGCCGAAGTGCGTCGCCTTCTGGTCCTGCGCGCGAGAAAACGCCGTCGAGGGGGTGGAGAGGAACGTCGTCAGAGCGACGGGTCGGCGGCGTGGAAAAAAACGATCCCCGGTTGTCGGATCGCGCGCGCTCGCGAGGGAAACCCCAAACGATGGAAACGCACCTCCTTCTTCTGCATCTCCGCCTTCATCGCGGCCACTTTGGCCTCGATCTCGGCGCGCTTCGCAGCCTTCGCGGCGTCGTCCATCGCTGTTTTCGGGCAGGGGGCCAGGTGGGAAGGGGGCCAGGGGAATGGCAAACGAGGTTTAGTTGCTCGGGCGTTTCAACACTCGGGAATCCGGAATCTCGGGAGTTTCTTTGAGGTCAGCTCCAGCGGGGTGGTCCCCGACACATCCCGCCGCCTTCGCCATGGCCGGGGGCGGCGCCCCCGGCCCGCGCTCCGCGGAGCACGCCGCGAGACGCACGTCATCGTGCGCCTTCGCGGAGAACCTCGCCTCGGCCGCGATCGCGGCGCGCGACGCGGCGGTCGCGGCCCTCCCCGAGCCCGCGCGCGCCCGCGCGCTCGCCGCGTCTCGCGGCCAGACTGTGCTCGCGGCGGTGGTGGCGCGAGACGCGCGACGCGACCCGCTCCTCCGCGTCGTCGCCCTGGGCTCCGGCACGAAGTTCCTCCGCGCCGCGGACGTCGACGCGGACGCGAACGCCGGCGAGCGCGTGCGGGACTGTCACGCGGAGGTGCTCGCGCGACGCGCCTTCAAGCGTTTTCTCTACCACCAGATGGCGGTGTGTGCGGAGGTGGGCGACGCCCCCTCCTCCTCGACCGCCCCCGCGCGCGCCTCCTCTTCCTCTTCCTCCTCCTCCTCCTCCTCGCCCTGGCACGTTCTCGAGCGCGTCACGTCGCCCTCGCCTCGCGGCGCATTCCGCGTCGCCGCGGGCGTCGACTTCCATCTGTACGTCTCCTCGGCGCCGTGCGGCAACGCGACGGTGAAGCGCTGGGCCAAGGGCGCGAGGGCGACGAGCCACGAAACCTTAGGCGCGTTCGAGATCCCCCCGGGCGCGTTCACGCACGACCGCCCGAGCTTCGGCGCCACAAAAGACGGCCAGCTCGCCTTCCTCTACAAGCGCGACGGCGGCGGCCCCCCCTCGGAGGCGCCGGCGGGTCCGAGCGCGGACTCCGCCGCCGATTTCGAGCGCGCGGAAAGGGACGGGTCCGTGTCCGTCGGGTCCCCGCGTCGTTCCCCGCCCCATCTCTCCGTCGTGCCTCCGGGCACCGCGACCACCGGGCGCATCCTGACGTGCAGCGATAAACTCGCGGTGTGGTCGTGCGTCGGGCTCCAGGGCGCGCTCTTACTCTCCCCGGGGATGCTCGCGGAGCCGGCGTACCTCGCCTCGGTGTGCGTCGGCAGGAAATTCAACGCCGCGATACTCAAACGAGCGCTCTGCTGCCGCATGCGACCCTTCGACGATCGAGACCACGCGGCGAAACGACAGAGACGGCGCGGCGGCGATGATGACGCGGACGAAACTTCCGCACCGACCGAGGCGTCGCGCGCGCGAAACTCCGCGGCGGCGTCGTTCTCGCTGACGCACCCGGCGGTGCTGTGCTGCGCGACGCCGCTCGACGGCGGCCTTTCGTCGTATGCGCCGGGCCAAGGGGCGACGTTCGACGATGTCGCGCTCACGTCGTGGTACACGGGGGGTGAGGGAAGCGATGCGGCGGCGGAGGCGCTGGACGGGCGCACGGGGAAATCCCTGGGGGCGGCGCGGGGCGCGGGGGGCGCGGGGGTGGGCGGCGCGCCGGGGACGTCGAGGAAAGCGCTGCTCGAGGTGCATCGACGCGCGCTCGCGGCGTTTT